>ENA-UPXM01000202-UPXM01000202.1-activated-sludge-metagenome-genome-assembly--contig:-NODE-202-length-85974-cov-10.021485_pt1 | contig 85974 bp, 76 predicted proteins | sample MGYA00238178_ERZ772708 | MGnify/ENA primary metagenome ERZ772708 (study PRJEB29002, sample SAMN05720212) | activated sludge metagenome | isolation source: anaerobic digester from wastewater...
CTATAATACATCGCCTTGCGGTTCATTGTTAATTGTTCATTGTTAATTGCTAATTGTAAATCACCCCCTGCATTGAAATTCTAAATGCTTTTCTTATATTGTCAGCCAAATGCTTGATAAAATCAAATTTATATTATGATGAAAATACTCAGATTCATTGCCATGTTTGCTGTTTTGCTGGGTCTTGTATCGGAAGCCGGCGCTCAGCAGGTTAAGCAGGATGACAAGCTTCACATCATTATTATCGGAGCGCATCCTGACGATCCCGACGAAGTTGGAGGTACTGCCTACAAATGGGCAAAAGCCGGCCACGATGTACTTATGGTTTCACTTACAAACGGAGATGCCGGTCATCAGAGCTACAGTTCAGAAGAACTGGCAAAGATCCGGAGGGAAGAAGCAAGAAGAGCCGGTGAAGTGATCGGTGTGCGTTACATCACACTCGACAACCACGACGGACAGCTTATGCCGACTTATGAGAACAGGCTGCAGGTTATAAAACTTATCAGGGAGCAGAAAGCCGACATAGTTATCTTCCCACGTCCATATGACTATCATCCCGACCATCGTTACTGCGGCACACTGGTACTGGATGCAGCCTACATGGTTACAGTGCCGAAAATTCTCCCGGAGGTACCCTTTCTTGAGAAAAATCCGGTATTCCTGTATACTTATGACCATTTTGTCCAGCCCATACCCTTTGTCGCTGATGTATGCGTAGACATCGATGATGTGATTGAAAAGAAAATAGACATGTATCACGAGCACACCTCGCAGATGTACGAATGGCTGCCATTCAACCGCGGTCAGCTCGATCAGGTACCGGCAACCGATAAGGAAAGAAGGGAATGGCTTGGCAAGACATGGGGAAGCAGATCAAATGCCGAACCATTCAGGGCAAAACTGATAGAACAGTATGGCAAGGAAAAGGGATCAAAAATCAAAAGTTGTGAAGTATTCCAGGACAGCGGCTACGGTACGCCCCTGACAAAGGAAAATATAAAGTATTACTTTCCTTTCTATTGATATTCAATACACTGGCTATTTTCCTTCAGTTCAATGAAGTTATTGCCTATTTCCCTGTATCCGTATTCGAAACAATAATGGTACCGGGTACCGTCTGATGTTTCGATCAGATGGGTGAAGAAGCTGAAGTTATAACCCAGGGCAAAAAGCGCATCCTTGTGGACCCTGCACTTCCCTTCGGAGTACAGGTCGGCAAGGATGCGCCTGTTTTTCCTGAGCAACCCGTGAACATTCCGCATGTAATTGTTGGTATCGCGGTTCAGCTTGTTGTTGTAATTGTTTCTGCACTGGTCTGAGCAGAATTTCTTATCGGTACGGCCACGTATTGTGCAGCCGCAATCGAGACATTTCCTTTCCACAGCACGAATGTTTGTATAAAGATACAAAATTAATCAGATAATCGACAACAAACGACTATAAATGATTTTGAAACAGATATAAATAATTAATAACCGAAAGCTTCAACGGGACCTGCTTAAGTTTGTGACAGATTAAATTATGTGTAAATAAAATCATTGAGTCATGAACAATTTAAGGAATCGTGTACAGCTTATCGGGAACCTGGGTCAGGATCCCGAGATCAAGAACCTGGAAAACGGAAAGAAGGTTGTGAATTTTACAATTGCCACCAAGGACAGCTACAAGAATAACGATGGTCAGAAGGTGGAAGAAACGACCTGGCACAACATCGTCGCATGGAATGGCCTTGCAGAACTGGCTTCCAAATACCTCAAAAAAGGCAGGGAAGTGGCTATTGACGGAAGGCTTGTGTACAGAACCTACGAAGACAAGAAGGGTGTGACAAGATATGTGACGGAGATTGTCCTGAACGAAATGCTCTTCCTGGGACCGCAGCCCAAGAACGGCGGGGAAAAAGAAGAATAGCAAAACAATGGCAGATCCTCATGCCGGAGTATGCATTCCCGGATTAATACCGCTGTAAGGGAAGCATGATGAACTCAAAGTTCTTGCCGGTTCGTGGGAAGCATAATGAAATCAAGGCTCCAGCCGGCGCGGGCGGGAAGGGGTTTATCGGGTGAGAGCTAAGATTTCATGCTTCCCTGCCGGCTCTGAGAGCAAGAACATTAAGCTCAGCCAGTTCGGGGCTTTTTCTCGAGAAGAAAGCTATAACGGCTTTTTCAAGACTTTCGTAGGGAAGTCCGAGATACCGCGAGGCCGCTCCAAGAATCACCACATTGCCGGAACGGGCGGAACCAGCCTGCCGGGCAATCTCATCAGCATCGATAATCTTGTGATTCGGAACTTTCCTGATCTGATCGAGGATTTCTTCAAGCGGCGGGTAATTATTAATATTGATAAATGGTGTGGAGTTCGTGACAAGCCATCCTGATGCAGAAAGCCAGGGAAGATACCTGAGCGATTCCATCGGCTCTACCGATATTATCAGATCTGCCTTTCCATAAGGAATCAGATCGGAATGCACCGGACGGGATGAAAGTCTCAGATGCGACTGGACATCACCTCCCCTCTGACTCATTCCATGAACCTCTGCCTGCTTGAGATGCAGATCGTTTTCCACTGCAGCAAGACCGATTATTGCCGCTATCGACAAAATCCCCTGCCCTCCTACTCCTGATAATATTATGTCGCTCTTCATGATTCCTGTTCTTTGTTTTTGTTTTGTGACGATTCGGCTTTCCTGCGCCTTGATGCGGTCTGAATACATTCCCTTGCAGAGATAATTACCGAAACTCCTTCGTAATCAAATTCTTCCTGAATTACCCTGACATTCTCCTCATGATTTTTCTTAAGGGGTATAATGGTTCTGATATGTTCCGGGGCAACACCAATTCCCTGACAGATCTGTTCGAGCCGCCCTGTAGCATGCGATTTTTGTCCGCCCGTCATGGCAGTGGCCGAGTTATCGGAAATAATTACGGTAACAGGCGAGTTTTTCATTACTGCATCCAGAAGCCCCGTCATTCCTGAATGGGTGAAGGTTGAATCGCCTATCACGGCAACAGAAGGCCTCAATCCGCCATCAGCAGCGCCAACGGCCATGGTTATCGAGGCTCCCATGTCGACGCATGAATTGATTACACTGTAAGGAGGAAGAGCAGCAAGTGTATAACAGCCTATATCTGAGAATACTCCCCGGCTTCCCGATGGCTTGAGGGCATCGATCACCGCGAGGAAAGTGTCGGAATGGCCGCATCCCTTGCAGAATGAGGGCGGCCTTGTTTTAACTACATCCGGAACTTCGAACAGGGGCTGTGAACTGATCCCCAGCGCCCTGGCCACAACCGACGGATTCAGCTCGCCCTCCCTTGGAATGGCGTCGTCGAGCCGCCCGTTCACTGAAAGGCCATTGTCAAGTATTCCTCTCAGACTCTCTTCAATAACCGGATATCCCTCCTCCAGAACGAGAATCTCCTCACAACGACTGGTAAGGTCGCTTATGAGGTCTGACGGAAAGGGATAGCTTGTGATCTTCAAAACAGGAAAGTCGGGGTCCTTTTCAGGGAAGTTCTCCATTAGATAGTTGTAGGCAATGCCGCAGGTTATAACTCCGAGCCGCCTGTTCTTTCCGTCCCTGAAAACGTTGTATTTTGAAAGCCGGTTGTCATATTTTAATGATTCATAGGTTGAAAGGAGAGCATGGTATTTTCTCCGGGCAATGGCAGGCAGCAATACAAACTGCAGCGGGTCGGACGGAATCTGAAAAGACTTCTGCGGTAGTGACGACTTTCTCTTTACAGCCGCCCTGGAATGGGCAAGCCTTGTAGTGATCCTGAACAAGACCGGAATCCTGAATTTCTCCGACAAATCAAAAGCATCACTTACCATATCGTAAGCTTCCTGCTGGTTCGAGGGTTCATATACCGGGACAAAGGCAAATTTTCCATACATCCTTGAATCCTGTTCATTCTGAGATGAATGCATCGAAGGATCGTCGGCCGATACTATCACAACACCACCATTAATCCCTGTAATGGATGAGTTGAGAAATGGATCGGCCGCCACGTTAAGCCCCACATGCTTCATCGCTACCATGGCTCGTTTTCCGGTATACGACATTCCCAAGGCCGCTTCCAGAGCTGTTTTCTCGTTGGCTGACCAATCCCTGTGAATACCTCTTTCAGCAGCATCTTCCGAAGCCTGTATGAATTCCATTATTTCAGTCGAAGGGGTCCCCGGATAGGCGAACATACCACTCAGCCCGGCATCTATTGCACCAAGCGCGATTGCCTCATCTCCGAGTAATAATTGTTTATGCATAATGTTTTATCTGTTGTTACAATCCATAAATAAGGGATATTGCAAAATTACCCGAATAAGTTCAATTATAAAATCCACTTGATTTATTTCTGATACAAAAAAGTAAGGAATATAATTTAAAGTGCAGGTTCGCTTCCATCATAGCATTGCATTCTGAGGCACATTATAATGGAATTTGATTAAAAATAAGCTAAAAGCCTTTAAGGTTACGCCCAATAATGTTTATTTTGCAGGCTTTGCGCTATTACATAGCCATAATTTCAGGAATCAGGATTTGAAACGGTTTCTTAATATAATCTTCTTCCTTGTATTGCCGCTGTGCCTGTTTAAGATTCAGGCTCAGGAAACGGAAAGGTTTTTCCAGGTAAGCGGAATAATCTCGGACGAGGAAAACAATCCTCTGCCGAACGTGGGTGTTGTATCAATAAAGCTAAAGAGGGGTACCATCAGCGAAAGAACAGGAATATACAGCATAACAAGCACACCCGGCGACACAATATTTTACAGGGCTCTTGGTTTTAAGAGGAAACTGGTAATACTTCCGGATGATTTTACCGGACGGCATTACAGCCTCGATGTTAAACTTGGCATTGATACCATACCCATCGATAATGTGGTGGTACTGCCATGGAAGAGTTACAGTGAATTCATCAAGGATATGTCGACTCCGGCGCCCCTGGGACCTGAAATTGAAAATATGAACAGGAACATTGCATCAATTGAGGAAGCAATTTCAACTACGGTTGATGTGAAAATCACCCCGGAAGCGGGTTATCGATATGCCATGCAGCAACAATTCAGAAACAATATAACCAGAGGCCAGTATCCTATCAACAACCTTCTGAATCCGTTTGCATGGTCGAAGTTTATAAACGGCCTGCAGCACGGCCTTTTAAAGAATCAGGACACTCCTGCAAAACCGGCAAAGGTAAAGCAGAAAAAACAGAAGAGAAGGAACAAAAGTGGTAAGGAATAACGGCAAAATAGTTGGTATCCTCGGAACAGTCATCATCCATCTGACTGCAGCCATTATTTTCATGACCTACAAGCTTGGGGAGCTGAAGACAAAGGAGCAGGAGATTCAGAAGTTTGAAATTGAATTTGAAGCCGTCAGGGAAAGGATTGAACAGCAGCCTCTTCCAACTTATGCTGATAACCCTTCTGCAGTAACAGTGGAAAACGTGCTCCGGAACGATCCCGAAATGCTTAACATTGCCCGTAACCTTGCTGCAAGGAGTGAAGTGAAAATCGATCCCCAGGATTATATCAACATGGTAAAGGACGAGCTTATTGAAAGCGGAAGACTGGGCACCGACAATTACATTGATTCAAGAAGGCAGGGATACCAGCCGGCCCAGGGAGAGGAAATTGCAGTTAATGATAAGGCTGATGAAAAGAATAAGGCTGAGGTAAAGGAAGACAAAGCCAGCGAAGCCGAGAGGATGGCTGCAAATTTCCAGGGTCCGACCAGAATATACTATGATCTTGCCGGCAGAAATCACATCTTCCTTCCCTTGCCAATCTACAAATGCGAGGGATCGGGAAAGGTAGTGCTTGTGATCGAAGTTAACCAGCGGGGATATGTAGAACGGACAACCATTGCCCAGGCAGAAAGTACTGCAACCGACGAATGCCTTGTTGAAAGCGCCATTGGAACAGCCATGAGATCAAGATTCGAAAGCAAGCTTGACGGCCCTAAAATCCAGAAGGGCCTTTTGACCTATATTTTTGTTGCCCAATAAATTCAGATTATCTTATTCAAGCCGGCGGGATAGCAATGTCAGCCGATTTATTGTTAATAAGATTGCTTATTGAATGCCTTAATATATTCCTGTTAGTTCAAACCGGATAGGTACAGGCAGTGTATTGTCGAAGAGGTTGTATTCCGGCCAGTCGCTGATCTGTGAAACCATGCTTGCCATCATTCTGTTGATGTAGGTATGTATACCGGGACCGTTCCAGGCGCTGGAATTAAGAAGTACAATCCAGGTAAGGCCGTCGGGCTGTCTTTTTATCATGGCAGCTGTGCCGGCAAAGGAACCGGTACGGATCCATGTACCGTTTTCCAGGGTGGTTTTCCATCCCAGCGGAGAGATATTGTTATTCACATCAGTCATGAGCTCAATGCTGCTCTCTGACAGGATATCATCGTTATAATCAAATCCGTCGACCGCCAGAACAAGTTTCATAAGGTCGGGAGCTGTGGCAAGCCAGTATCCCGCTGCACCCAGGGCTTCAACGTCATTACCTCCGTATCTGACAGGTACCAACTCGCCCGTGCCATACACTGAAGGACGAAGCGGCATTCCTGCCGGTTCGTAATAGGTTACCTCAAAAGGAGCTTTCTCTTCCGGAAGATTTTTTCCGGGGACAATATCATAAATACCAAGAGGTTCAAATATCGCGGTAGTGCAATATTCCTCATAAGGCATGCCCGATATCTTTTCTATGACCAGACCAAGGATACTGTAGCCGAGATTCGAATATGAACGTCCTGTTCCGGGCGTAAAATGAAGTCGTTTTGAAAGAGCAAAACGGACAATGGTCCTGGTGTCGACCGGAAGGCTGCACTTCATCTCACGGGCAATAACGTGAGGCATGAACATCTGATCGCCGTAGCGCTGTGACCATCCACCCTCGTGCGAAAGCAAATGGGCAACGCTTATATTGAAAACTCTTTTATCTCTTGGATAACAGTAACATGAGTCATTTAAAATGCCATCCGGTCCAAATACCTTGTCGTCGAGTGAAAGCTTCCCCTCCTCCATAAGCTTCATAACAGCAACGGCTGTTACCAGCTTCGAGATGCTGGCAACCCTGAATTTACTGTAAGGCTGTGTCTCAATCCCTGCCGCCGTGTCGGCGTATCCGAATCCTCTTGCATATACAAGCTTTCCTTGCCTGGCAATAGCCACCGCTGCACCCTGGATATTCCATTTCTTCATAAACGAATTGACAACAGGAAGGCAATCATCAAACTCAGAAGACGATGAATAGGAGTTTGTCAGCCTTACAGATGCCGGTGCCAGCTTGCCGGGGCGGCTGCCGGGACTCTCCACGGCTATGGGATTGTAATGTGCCACCACCAACAAAAAGACAATCAGAAAAAATTTCTTCGATATGGTCAAGAATTTCACTTTTGGGCGCTTAAAATAAAAATTTTTTTAAGAGGATTCTACCTTTACATTAAACTTTATAAAAATTTAACTTACAGGTTCCGCAAATATTGTTTTTTTATTTTGAAATAATCAATACTGAATGCCAAAAAGCTAACTTTGCGAAGATGTTATCAACAAGGCGCATAATACTTACGTTGCTTATCCTCGCCGGTCTTGCAGTTTCACTGCAGGAATCGCCGGGACAGGAAATATCCTATTACGACACTCTTGATTATTTACCGATGCACGTTGAAGGTGCCCTGGAATACAATCTCATGATAGCATCAGCCAAGGGGCTCCAGACTGAAATCACCAGGCTTCTTTCAAAAGGAGCCGACATCGATGCAGAAACATACGAAGGTGCAACTCCTCTCATATTTGCTGTTTCATATAACAATCTCAGTTCCGTCACCACATTGCTTGAATGGCATCCCAATGTCGACAAGAAAACTGAAGGAAGCGAGACTCCCCTTCTCATTGCTGTCAAGAATATGAACACCGAAATTGCAGAAGCCCTGATAAGAGCCGGTGCCGATATTGACCGGCAAGACAAGCACGGGGCAAGTCCCATTCATTATGCTGCCATTAACGGGGACTTCCTGATGACCGACCTCCTGATATATTACGGTGCCGACTGCAACCTTAAGTCATTCGACGGAACAACGCCTCTGATGGCATCGGTCTTTAGAGGACACATGGATGTTACTGATTTGCTTTTTCAGCATGGAGCCAATCTCGAAGCAAGGGATAACGAAGGATTCACTCCCTTACTGATAGCAGCGCAGAATGGTGATACCGCTATGATGGCTGTTCTTCTCAGGGAAGGGGTGGATATATATGAAAAGAACATCCATGGTTACAATGCCATGGCATTAGCCATTCAGTCAAACCACATACCTGCCGTCAGGTTTCTCCTTGAAAAGGGTGATGCCTGGAGTGATGAGGAAAAGACGGGAGTCAACCCCTATGTCATAGCTTCGGCATTCGGAAGAAATGAGATCAGCAATATTCTTGAAAGCAGCAACATCAGGGGCAGGCAGGGATTCAGAATCGATGGAATCTCACTGACAGCCAATGTCAGGGTCAATAAAAGGGATTTCCTGACCGGAATGACGCTGGGATTCAGGGAACCTTTGCTGAATGCCGGTTTTATGGCGGGATTTGATACAAAACCACTCAGAACGAGAGTATTGAAACAAATCGGAGAAAATGAATTTATACAGTATACCGACAAAAGCTCACTTGTATACGCGGGTTTATTCAAGGACTTTTTACTGATAGAAAAAGCTTCCGGAACGAAGTTTTTTGCAACAACGTCCCTGTCGGCAGCTTATAATTTCGGACCTGAATTCAGAGGAACCAATGAAGCACCCGATAGCAAGCTGAGGATAATGCCGGCTGCAGGATTCAGGTTTGAAAAATCAAACCTGGCTTTTAATGCAAGTGTTGAATACCTGCAATCAGGGTTCTACGGTGTCGGACCTCTCTGGGGACGGCTGGGCTTAACCTGGAACTACAGGCTTAGCCGTGTCAGAAAAACTGAAAAAACAATAAGATGGTATTGAAAACAATCAGACCCGGAATCAGGTTTCTGCTTTTCCTTTTTATTGCAGTTGCCTTCTCGTGCGAAGAGCAGGGATGGTTTGCCGATTGCAACGAATGTGCATCGACAGAACCTGCAAACTATTATCTGGTAATAGAGTTCACGAGGACCCAGCCTTTGGCTGTCCTCAATATTTATGAAGGAGAACTGGAGGACGGTGTGCTTCTCGATACCGCAAGTCCCGGCTCCGACACCCACAACATAGCCGTAAGGCTCAATAAGAAATACACGGCGACCGCAACATATGAGATAGACGGCAAAACATACACAGCCATTGATTCAGCCTTCCCAAGAACAAAATTCACAGAGACGCAGTGTACCGATCCGTGCTGGTATGTTTACGACAACAAACTGGATCTTAGAATCAAATACACGGCTGACTGATACCGGCAGTGATCAGGCAATTCATTCATAACTTAAGGGCGGAACCCCGGAATTCCACCCCGACGTGTTTGATGATTCTGCCGTCGGCCTTACTTTAATTACTGCACTACATTTCCTATCTTTGACTAACAAAATTCAGCGATTATGGAGACATCCTTTTTTAACTCGGAGATTTTCGAATATGCCATTATGCCTTTCCTGATTTTCCTGGCAAGAATATGTGACGTATCGATAGGTACCATGAGAATCATCTTCGTTTCAAAGGGAAACAGGAAGGTGGCGCCCGTGCTGGGCTTCTTTGAAGTGCTGATCTGGATCATTGCCATCAGCAAAATAATGCAAAACCTTGATAATTATATAAATTACATTGCCTACGCTGCAGGATTCGCGACCGGCAACTATGTAGGAATGATAATAGAGGAACGACTGGCAATGGGAATACAGATGGTCAGGGTGTTTGTTGGCGAGAACGGGATTGAACTGGTAAAGAGCCTGAATGCCAAGGGATTCGGAGCAACCACCATTGCAGCTCACGGGGCCAAGGAAAAAATAGATATCATTTATTCCATAGTTCACAGGAATGAACTGAAGAATGTGCTCAACATCATTACCTCGTTCAACGAGAGGGCATTTTTCACAGTCGAGGACATCAAGTCGGCAAGTGAGGGGATTTTCAATCCGCGAAAGAAAAGCCATCTATTCCCCTTTGCCAATGTGATCCGCGGCTGGAGACCGGGAAAATAACAAGCAAAAGATCAATGAACTGTTTTATATACCAATATTTATATACCATTTGAATAATTGAATACATGGAAGCTATTGAACATCACCCTCTCTACAAGGCTCACACCATCGACTCGGCAATGAACTCCCTGTGGGACTTCTATAAAAAATGGTTTGTTCCGCTTTTTCTTATCTCGTTCACAATGGGACTGGTGATCCAGTACCTTGGTACATTCATCAGGATAGACATAGGCGACTACCAGACCTTCAATGTCGATGAGATGATGAACAAGCTGAGCGAATACATGTGGCCGATGATAATCTTTTCCCTTGTAAATGTTTTATTCAGTGTTATCCTGCATTATTTTGTGATATTCAAGCCTATCGACAGCGAATGCAGTTTGCTTGACTGCATAGTGAAGTCGCTCCGTTACTATATTCCCTATATCCTTATTTTGATCATACTGGCATTCTTCGGATCATTCGCATTTTTCCTGGGACTTGTCCTTCTGTTCGTGGGTGTTTTATTTGCTATTGTTTATATTATGATGCTGTACCTCTTCCTGCTTCCCATAATGATGGTCGAAGGACCGATAATTGCCCATGCAATTGTAAGAACAGCAAAGCTTGCACACCGGAATTTCTGGAAAAATATCGCGTGGACAGCAGTTTTCATAATACTTCTGCTGGTTATAACAATAGTTTTATCAGGACTGGCGCTGCTTCCGTTCACGGGCAGTTTCCTGTCGGCAATTAACAGTCCGGAAGAGGCCTCCGCGGCAATGGAGATAAGTTCCCGGCCGCTTTATATAATTCTTTCAGCAGTCGTAAACGGGATTACCCTGCCCCTACTGCCAATATTTGCCAGTATACTCTATTTCAACGCGAGAGCCAGGGAAACTGTGCAGATGATTTGACACCATCTCTCCCTTTACATGACCATAATTAACATACCTTAACCGAATTTTATCGGAAACTCTGAATTTATTTGCTATTTTTAGTAGCTCGTTTTTTCGGACTACGGGCACCTGATTTTAGAACAACCATCAAATCTAACTGATAATCAAGGATGAAAAGATTTATTAACGACGACTTCCTGCTGGAAAACAAGACGGCACGCAGGCTTTATCATGAATTTTCCGGGAATCAGCCCATAATTGATTTCCACTGCCACCTGTCACCTTCCATGATTGCTGACGACATTTGTTTCGACAATATCGGTCAGGCCTGGCTCGACGGCGATCACTACAAGTGGAGGGCAATGAGGACGAACGGGATAAACGAGAAATACTGTACTGGTGATGCCACAGCGAAAGAAAAATTTCTAAAATGGGCTGAAACCATGCCTGCAGCAATCGGAAATCCGCTTTACCACTGGGCCCAGCTTGAGCTGGCCAGGTATTTCGAAATTTACGACCTGCTTTCCCCGTCAAATGCTTCGGATATATACGAAAAGGCATCATCGATGCTCAGGACAAGGGAATTCAGTATAAGGTCGCTTCTCAGGAAAATGAAGGTGGAATTGGTTTGCACCACCGATGACCCGACTGACACTCTCGAGTTTCACACCCGGATGAAAGACTGTAAGGACCTGCGGATGCTTCCTGCCCTGCGCCCAGACAATGTCATCAAAACCGATGATCCGGAAAAATTCAGGGAATACATACTAAGGCTCGGAAAAGCGGCTGATAAGGAAATATCCGGTTTTGAGACTTTGGTCGAGGCTCTCGACGACAGGCATGCCTTTTTCCACAGTATGGGCTGCCGGCTTTCAGACCACGGCTCCGACAGATTCTACTTTTCTTCCTGCAGCCCCGAAGAAGCTGACAAAATATTCCGTGCCCTCCTGAATGGCAAACAGCTGACAGCAGATGAAACAGAAAAATACAGAACTGCCATATTGCTCGAACTATGCAGGATGAATCACAAAAGAGGATGGACACAGCAATTCCATGTAGGCGCACAGAGAAACAACAACTCAAGGATGTTCAGGAAGATGGGCCCCGATACCGGATGGGATTCCATAGGAGTTCCCCAGGATGCCTTCAGAATGTCGAGATTCCTTGATGCGCTCGATGATACCGACCAGCTGGCAAAAACGATACTCTACAATCTGAATCCTGCCGATAATGAAATGATGTTAACCATGGCGGGCAATTTTAACGACGGCTCCAGGGCGGTGAAGGTTCAGTACGGTGCAGCATGGTGGTTCCTCGATCAGAAAACCGGAATGGAAAAGCATTTCAGGGATCTTTCTTCCTTCGGACTGCTGAGGAGATTCGTGGGAATGGTGACTGACTCCAGAAGCTTCCTCTCCTTCCCCCGCCATGAGTACTTCAGAAGAATACTGTGCAATTTCATAGGCTGTGAGATTGAAAAAGGAATCATACCTGGTGAGGATGAACTCATAAAACCTCTGATCGAAGGCGTATCATACAAAAACGCGAAAGAATATTTTGGATTCTAACTAAAACCTATAACGGCAGAAAGGTATTTCCCTGATCATCCGGGAATGCCGGCCTGTCAATAAACCTAACAAAAATGAATGAATTAAATCTTAAAGGCAAAACAGCAGTTATCACAGGCGGTGCAGGTCTGATATGCTCGGAAATGGCAAGATCGCTCGCTTTTCAGGGTGTAAAAACCGTTATTGTTGATCTTAACGAGGAGGCAGCAGTGAAAGTTGCCCGTGAAATTGAAAAGGAATTCGGTACACCATCACTCGGACTTTCTGCCAGCGTGCTTGACAGGGACTCGCTCCTGGCATCGAAGAAAATCATAAATGAGAAATTCGGCCCGATAGAGATTCTTATCAACGGCGCAGGCGGAAACTCCCCTGCAGCAACCACAAAAGTGGAAAGAATGGATGGAAACGAGGATCCCGAAGATACCTTTTTCGGACTCAAGCTTGAAGGCTTCGACAAGGTATTCGACCTGAACTTCAAGGGCACTCTTATCCCGACTATGGTTTACGCAACCGACATGGTAAAGAACAAAAACGGAGTTATTTTGAACATTTCATCCATGAACTCCTACAGGCCTCTTACCAAGATTGCCGCGTATTCGGCCGCAAAATCTTCTGTTAATAATTTCACACAATGGCTCGCGGTTCATTTCTCAAAGATCGGGGTCAGGGTAAATGCCATTGCCCCGGGTTTTCTGCTCACAAATCAGAACAGGTTCCTGCTGATGGATGAAAAAACGGGTGAACCGACAGCCAGAACAAGGAAAATCCTTGGCAGCACCCCGATGGATCGTTTCGGTACACCAGAGGAACTGACCGGTACAATGCTCTACCTGGTTTCTGACCTTTCGAAATTCGTTACGGGAGTCGTTATCCCGGTCGACGGGGGATTCAGCGCTTACAGCGGAGTGTAAGGGCGCGGGGCACAGGGCACAGGGCGCGGGGCACAGGGCACAGGGCGCGGGGCACAGGGCACAGGGCGCAGGGCACAGGGCTCAGGGTGCAGGGCTCAGGGCGCGGGGCGCAGGGCACAGGGCACAGGGCGCGGGGCTCAGGGCGCGGGGTCATCGGGAAGATACCTCGTACCGTTAGCAAACCAAAATATGTTATTTTGAAACCACCTAATTGACAAAGAAATGATTTACTACCAATCCGGATCGGAAAACACTGTAATTGGCCCCAATGAACTGGAGTATGGAGTTTATTCCGCTCTTGTGAAGCTTGGGCAGAAAAAGAAAGTACTGGTTCTGCCTCCCGATTTCACGAGGTTCCATTCGCGGGCAGGCGATATTACCACACTTATATATAAATACTACAGGGAGAACCTTAGCGATATACTTCCGGCATTGGGAACACATTCCCCGATGACAGACGCGGAAATAGCTGAAATGTTCAAAGGTGTTCCGGCAGAATTATTCAGGATACACGACTGGAGAAACGATGTCGTTACGGTTGGCACCGTTCCCGGCGATTTCATTTCTGAAATAACTGAGGGAAAGCTGTCCTATTCCTGGCCTGCCCAGCTAAACAAGCTCCTGGTTGACGGAAACCATGACCTCATCCTTTCCATCGGACAGGTAGTACCCCACGAAGTGGTCGGCATGGCCAACTACAACAAAAACCTGTTTGTCGGAACCGGTGGTCCGGAAGGCATAAACAAGAGCCACTTCGTCGGAGCTGTTTACGGTATGGAGAGAATGATGGGCAAAGCCGACACTCCGGTAAGAAAGCTGCTGAACTACGCATCCGACAACTTTATAAAGGACCTCCCCGTAGTCTATATCCAGACCGTCATAGGCCGTGATGACAAGGGAGAACTGGTTATTCGCGGACTTTATATCGGCGATGACTACGAAGTATTCAAACTTGCATCAGACCTGTCGATAAAGGTCAATTTCATAGTACTCGACAAGCCTATTGATAAAGCAGTCGTCTACCTTGATCCCTCGGAGTTTAAAAGCACATGGCTTGGAAATAAAAGCATCTACCGTACAAGGATGGCAATGGCCGACGATGGAGAACTTGTAATACTGGCACCCGGACTCAGGGAGTTCGGCGAAGACAAGGAAATTGACAGGCTGATCAGAAAGTATGGATACAGGGGTACTCCCGCGACACTTAAAGCGCTGGATGAGAATCCCGAACTTATGGATAATCTCAGCGCGGCAGCGCACCTCATTCACGGCAGTTCGGAGGGAAGGTTCTCAATTACCTACTGTCCGGGGCATCTTAGCAAACAGGAAATTGAATCGGTCAATTTCAAATATGCCGTGCTCGATGACATGCTGAAGAAATATGATCCGGCTGTACTGACCGAAGGAGTGAACAGGATGCCCGACGGAGAGGAAATTTATTACATCTCAAACCCGGCAGTGGGACTCTGGGCTTCTAAAGACAAGCTCAGATGATTAACTGGGGAATAATTGGCTGCGGCAATGTAACCGAACAAAAGAGCGGTCCGGCATTCAACAAGGTAACAGGATCAAGACTTGTCGCGGTGATGCGCCGTAACAAGGACCTGGCCGAGGATTACGCCCGACGGCATAATGTACCAAGGTATTATTCCGACGCCGATGAGCTGATCAACGACAATGAGGTAAATGCAGTTTACATTGCAACTCCCCCCGGCAGCCATGCCGAATATGCCATAAGAACTCTCAGGGCCGGAAAACCGGTGTATATAGAGAAACCCATGGCTGCAAATTACAGGGAGTGCGTAATGATAAATGAAGCTGCTGAAAAAGCAGGGCTTCCGGTTTATGTTGCCTATTACAGGAGGACGCTTCCGGGATTTCTGCTTATAAAGAATCTCATAGAAGCCGGCGAGATCGGACGACCGCTGTTTGCAAACTTCCAGATATACAATTATCCTTCCGAAGCAGAAAAATCAGGAGATCTGCCCTGGCGTGTGATCCCGGAAATATCGGGAGCAGGTCATTTCTTTGACCTGGGATCGCATCAGCTCGATTTTCTCGACTATATCTTCGGACCGGTGAAAAAAGTTTCATCCCTGGCAGTTAACCAGGCCGGGATGTATGATGCTGAGGATTTTGTAGCAGCCTCATTCCTGTTCGCCAACAACATAACAGCAACGGGAATATGGAGTTTTGCATCTTCCCGCGAAGCCAACAGGGATTATTTTGAAATAGCAGGTGACAAAGGAATCATAAAAACCTCTACTTTTACCTACGCTCCGATCGTAGTTGTCAATTCCTCCGGAACGAAGGAATTTGCAAATGAACGGCCGGAAAATATACAGTTTTACCTGATTGAACAGATAGTAAAGGCTCTTTCACAAGGAGGAGATGTTGTCAGCACAGGTGAAACTGCCGCCAGAACAAGCAGGGTTATGGATGAGGTTGTAAGAGAGTATTACGGGAGACGGTATGACCGGACTGATCATAAGCCGGGAAGCATATTGGTATGAAGCTTATGAATGAATACCGCACAAAAATGAACAAAGCAATTATTAACTGATAAACAAATAACTATGAACACAAAATCGGATATCGGACTGATCGGATTGGCAGTGATGGGCGAGAACCTTGTTCTCAACATGGAGAGCAAGGGCTTTCAGGTCACGGTTTACAACCGCACGCTTAAAAGAGTTGATGACTTCCTTGCCGGGCGTGCAAAGGGCTTGAAAATTATTGGAGCCCACTCTATTGAAGAACTTGTAAAATCCCTTAAAAGACCCAGAAAAATAATGATAATGGTAAAGGCGGGAGCCCCGGTTGACGACATGATCAACACTCTTATCCCCCACCTCGAAAAAGGTGATATTATCATTGACGGAGGCAACACTCATTTCCCGGATACGGACAGGCGAACAGCCCTGGTGGAAAGCAAGGGACTTTTATATATCGGCACAGGAGTTTCCGGCGGAGAAGAAGGAGCACTTCTCGGGCCATCCATAATGCCTGGCGGTTCACCTGCCGCATGGCCTGAAGTCAAGCCGATATTCCAGGCTATTGCAGCGAAAGTAGACGACGGAACACCCTGCTGCGACTGGGTTGGTGAAAATGGCGCAGGCCATTTTGTAAAAATGGTTCATAACGGCATAGAGTACGGCGATATGCAGCTTATCTGCGAAGCATACCATATAATGAGGGATCTTCTGCATATGAGCGCCGATGAGATGCACCACGTGTTCCGGGAATGGAACGAAGGAGAACTCGACAGTTATCTTATCGAAATCACCAGGGATATTCTTGCCTTTAAGGACGAGGACGGTGAACCCCTTGTCGATAAGATACTCGACACCGCGGGTCAGAAAGGCACGGGAAAATGGACCGCGGTAACTGCTCTCGACGTGGGCATTCCCCTCACCCTGATCGGTGAAGCTGTATTTTCAAGATGCCTTTCCGCCCTCAAGAATGAAAGGGTTGCAGCTTCAAAAATATTGTCAGGACCGGGCACAACTTTCAATGGCGATAAAAAAGCATTTATAAATGATCTGAAGGAAGCCGTGTATGCTTCGAAAATTGTTTCCTATGCCCAGGGTTATCAGCTTATGAGAGCTGCCGCCGAAGAGTTCGGATGGAAGCTTAACTACGGGGGAATTGCACTGATGTGGAGAGGCGGATGTATTATCAGGTCAGCCTTCCTTGGAAAGATCAAGGAAGCATTTGATAATAACCCGGATATTCCGAACCTTCTGCTGGATCCTTTCTTCAGGACAAAGGTTGAAAGAGCCCAGGCAGGATGGAGAAATGTTGTCTCCGTGGGCCTTGTCAACGGGATACCCATACCCGCGATGACATCAGCCCTCTGCTATTTTGACGGATACAGGTGCGAGAAGCTTCCCGCCAACCTTCTTCAGGCCCAGAGGGATTACTTCGGAGCCCATACCTATGAACGCATCGACAAGCCCAGGGGTGAATTCTTCCATACAAACTGGACCGGCCGCGGAGGAACAACAGCATCAACAACCTATAATGTCTAAGCATACCTAATCCATGATCTTATGTCAGCAGCTTCTATCAATGAGACAATCGGAAAGTACAGGTGGACCATATGTGGCCTGGTCTTTTTCGCAACAACAGTAAACTATTTCGACAGGAACGTACTCGGACTTTTAAAACCCATCCTCGCTGAAGAGGGTGTATTCGGAGCCGACAAGGCTAACCAGGAATTATACTACTCATGGGTGGTAATGGCTTTCCAGATCGCCTATGCCATAGGTATGACCCTCGCGGGAAGATTCATTGACTGGATCGGAACCAAGAAAGGATATGCCCTGGCACTTTTGGGATGGAGCGTTGCTGCAATGGGCCATGCCGTTGCTCACAATGCATTTACCTTTGGTGTCTGGAGGGCAGCCCTGGGCTTCACCGAAGCAGGAAACTTCCCCGCGGCAAACAAGACAATGGCGGAATGGTTCCCAAAAAAGGAAAGAGCACTTGCTACAGGAATCTATAACTCGGGAACAAACGTCGGAGCCATCCTTACTCCTCTTTTCGTTCCATGGATCGCGATGCACTGGGGATGGGAAGTGGCATTCCTTTTTGTAGGAGCAATAGGCCTGATATGGCTGTTCTTCTGGTTACGCACCTATGCTTCACCGGAACAAAAACTGAAAGCCGGTGTCCTGTCGCAGGCTGAATATGACTATATTCATAGCGACCTTGACGAAATAGAAGAGAAAAAGAAAGAACAGGAAAACCCGACGGAAAAGGTTCCCTGGTCGAAACTTCTTTCGAAGCGTCAGACATGGGCCTTCTTCTTCGGTAAATTCCTCACCGACCCGGTATGGTGGTTCTACCTGTTCTGGCTGCCGGCATTCCTGAATGGTGAGAATGCAAGAAAAATACTTGAATTCAAAACCCTGAATCCGGGCTATACAGGCACAGGGGCCGATGTCCCCGGGGTGATAAGCTGGACAATCGCCGTGGCAGTTGTTTACACTATCTCAACAATAGGATCGATATTCGGCGGATGGCTTCCAAAGAAATTCATTAACGGGGGAATGGTGACCTACAAGGCCAGAAAACTTTCCATGTTCATCTATGCCCTTTTTCCACTCTCCGTACTTGCAGCAAGCTGGCTCGGCCAGTTCAATACATGGTATGCCGTGCTGGTTATAGGACTTGCTTGTGCAGCACACCAGGCATGGTCGGCAAATATATTCACAACCGTAACTGACATGTTTCCGAAAAAAGCCGTGGCATCCGTTACAGGTATCGGTGGAATGGCAGGAGCCGTCGGAGGTATTCTGATAGCACAGGCAGCAGGGCTTCTACTCAAGCACTACACCATCCTTGACAAGACAGAGGTAGGCTACGGAATAATGTTCATATTCTGTGGTTTAGCATATCTTGCCGCCTGGGTTCTCATGCATTTCCTTGTTCCAAAGATGAAACGCGTGGAAAATATCTAATAATATATGAAGATATTGGGAAAATACTCACTGGGCATGGGTGACCGCTTCGGTCACCAGGGTCACGCGCAGCTCAAAGCTATAACTGAAGCAGCTAAAAACGGGGTAGCTATAACTCCTGTATGGAACAAGTCGAACAGGGAACATATGATCATCGGCACTCAACCACAGGATGTGAGAAAGGAGGCCGATGCCGTAACCAGGGCAGCCGGTTTCAGGGAACCATATTTTGTCGATGCCGATCATATCAACCTTGATACCGTTGACAGGTTCATCCCATCTTCCGATTTCTTTACCATCGACCTTGCTTCATACATTGGAAAACGGGCAGATGATTCAAAAATCGGCTCATTCCTTGAAAGAGCAGAAAAATACGCTGACAGGCTGGAAATCCCCGGCATCAGAAAAGCAATCAGGTGTTCCGAAGACCAGCTGACCGGCATTGCCGAGAAATACCTCTTCGCTGCCGGAAAAGCCGGAGAGATATACAGGATAATAGAAAAGTCAAAAGGTGCCGGCAATTTCATTACCGAAGTGTCGATGGATGAAGTTGCCGCACCCCAGACTCCCGTGGAACTGTTCTTTATTCTCCTTATGCTGGGAGAAGAAAAGGTTCCGGTGCAGACAATAGCTCCGAAATTCTCGGGCAGGTTCAACAAGGGGGTCGACTACGTGGGCGATCCCGCTCAGTTTGAACTTGAGTTTGAGGAAGACCTGATGGTGATCAGCCATGCCGTCAGGGAATTCAGACTGCCTCCGGAACTGAAAATCAGTATCCATTCAGGATCAGACAAGTTTGCCCTGTACCCGCTGATTGGCTCCATACTCAAAAAGCACGACAAGGGGGGTCATCTGAAAACAGCCGGAACAACCTGGCTCGAGGAAATGATAGGACTCGCGGAAGCCGGTGGCGAAGCTCTCGACTTTGCAAAGTCAGTTTATATTCAGGCTATTGAAAAAATCGATGAGCTCTGTGCACCGTACGCGGATGTAATCGACATAAACAAATCGCTGCTGCCATCGGCCGGGGAAGTCCGGGCCTGGAACAGCAGGAAATTCGCGGCATCGCTAAGGCACGACCAGTCGAACAGCGATTACAATCCGAACATGCGGCAGCTGATCCATGTTGCCTACAAGCTCGCGGCAAATGAAATGGACCGTTTCACAAGACTGCTCAACAAACACGAGGAGCTTGTATCGCGGTGTGTATTTGACAACATGTATTCAAGACATATAAAAAGGATATTCCTGTAAGAAGATCTTGACTGTGCTCCAGTTACCTCCAGGTTAAAGGGAGTGTATCATTGCCGGTTCGTTTATAGTTGGAATAGTACGCGTATGAGACGTTGCATAATATTTGTATTTCGGATAAAATGATTTAAGAATTGTATTATTTTTGTAAATGGCACATACAACAAAACAACTTATTAACATATAATCCATTATAAATAACAAAATGAAACCGCTAAAATCAAAATTATATCATGATGAAAAAATTACAGTCTAGGAGAGATTTTCTGAGGTTGTCAGCAGCTGGCGCTCTCGGAGCTTTCGTATTATCACAATCATCCTGCCGGAATGCCTCCAAAAAGGCAGCTAAGCTTTCAGAAACTGCATTGCCCGATCCCAGATCATTTGAGCTCGGCCTGCAGCTTTACACGATAAGGGATGCTATGACTACCGATGTTCCGGGATCGCTTAAAAAGGTTTCCGACATGGGTTACAAGTATGTTGAACTGGCTGATTACGCTGATGGCAAGTTCTATGGCTATTCACCTGCCGATTTCAAAAAGATGGTGAATGATCTTGGAATGGAAATTATCAGCAGCCACACACAGGTTGAAGGCGTAGGGGTAACTCTCGAGAGTGCCAGAAAAATGGCTGAAGACCATGCCCTTATCGGAGCCAAATACTGCATCCAGCCCTGGATAGTGGAAGAAATGAGAGACTCGGTAGCCACTTACCAGAGAATGGCAGCCAACTGGAATGAGATCGGAAAGGTAATGAAGGAATTCGGACTTCAGTTCGGATATCATAACCACAACTTCGAGTTTGCAAACGTCGAAGGCAAGATACCTTATTTCGATATTATGCTTGCAGAACTTGACCCGGATCTCGTGGTCATGGAAATGGATATGTTCTGGGTAGCCCAGGCCGGCCACAATCCGGTGGATATCTTCAACAAGTATCCCGGCCGCTTCCCTCTTTTCCACCTTAAGGACGGTTACGAGCAGCTTCCTCCTTACTTTGATGTTGTTAAGGGTAACATTGCTCCTGTCGGTGAAGGCGTTGTTCCTTTCAAGGATATCATTGCCGCTAAGGATATTGCCGGAATGAAATATATGATTGTCGAACAGGATGAATCAAGGGATGGAGATATGTTCGCTGACGTTCAGAAAAGCATCACCAACCTTACTACAAAAATCCTTGTTTGATTTCCGGAATCAGGAAACTGCATAAAATAAAAAGGAGTGTCTGAATTGACGCTCCTTTTTATTTCTTTTTATTTCTTCCGGCCAAGACTATTCTGCAGTCTTGAACCCGACAACTATCTGAGGCTCTGTCTGCAGCAGATCCAGCACAAGCATTTCATTGTTGCCGTTCCTGAGAAAGGATGCCGGGCAATAGAGCCTTTTCTGGGGACCTATGTTCCAGTACCGGCCGAGATTGTTTCCGTTGACCCAGACAATTCCTTTCTGGAAATTCGACATATCCAGAAAAGTGTCACCGGGAGCCGTAAGAAAAAAATTACCCTTGAAGAAGATTCCCTTCTTTCCGGGATTCCTGTTCGACGACCTGAGCTCATAAATAAACTTGTGATCCATGGGAAGATTATAAACCTCCCAGTTCATAAGTGTCATCCCGTTCAGGGTAACCCGGTCGGTAATCCCTTTCCTATCGATAAGATACTGGGCGAAGTTGATGCGCCCCATGCCTTCCACCAGGATCTCAAGACGAGGACGTTCAACATTGCTTTCAGGAATATCGATGGTGTTGATACCCTCCCTCCTGTCGAGAGTGCCTATGAATTCTCCGTTAAGGAACACAGTCGCGTAATCGTGAAGATCTGTAACCGTGAGCTTGCCTTTTTTATGACCGATGAGTTCGGTTGTATATAGTATGAATCCGTAATCCTGCCCGTAAGCTTCGAAGGGTTTGGGCTGGACCGATCTGACAGGCTGAGGCAGATTGTCCCATACCGATGAAAACACTGTAAGCCCTATTGAGGGAATCTCATACGAGGGAATGGGTTCAGGGATCGGGGGAAGTTTCTTTCCTTTAGGAAGATATGATCCTATAAGATTACGTAGCGCCATGTACTTGGCCGTCGGCCTGCCCTGCTCGTCAATAGGCGCATCGTAATCGTAGCTCGTCACATCCGGTTCATATCCCTTGCCTCCCGAATTTGCTCCGGCTGTGAAGCCGAAATTCGTTCCCCCGTGAATCACGTAAAAGTTGAATGATTTCTTGTTATCCATAAGGAACTTAATCTCTTTCATCAGACTGGCTGTATCAGGCCTGGCCCATTCCTCACCCCAGTGGGTAAGCCAGCCGGGATAGGTCTCACTGCTGAAAACGGGTACTCCAGGATTCATTTTGGCTGCAAGCTCGAAGTGCTCCGGCCTGCTTCCCGAATCAAGTCCCACGGCGCATCCGGGCAGGGAGCCTGCCTCAAGCATATAGGTCGTTGGTCCATCGCCGGTAAAGAAGGGCACGTTGATCCCGTTTGCCGTCCATACCTCCTTAAGACGTTCAAGATAGTTCCTGTCGTTTCCGAAGCTCCCATATTCATTTTCAATCTGAACCATAAGAAGCGGGCCTCCTGCAGTAACCTGGAAAGGTTTTATCACCTCTGCAAGCTTTTCAATGTAGCGTTCAGCTGCTTCCATATACCGAGGATCCATGCACCGGAGCTTGATGTCAGGTATCCTGAGAAGGTAGGGAGGAATTCCGCCAAGCTCCCATTCAGCACACACATAGGGCCCCGGCCTCACTATCAGCCATAAGCCTTCCTCTTCTACAAGCTTGAAGAACCGGCTAAGGTTCCTGTTTCCGGTCTCGAAATCAAAGACACCCTCCTCTTGTTCATGATAATTCCACATTATGTACACGCTGATGGTGTTGCATCCCATAGCCTTTGCCATCCGAATCCTGTGCTGCCAGTAATCGGCCGGAATCCTCGAAGGATGCATCTCCCCGCTTATGATCTGAAAGGGACTGTCGTCAAGCAAAAATTCTGTTGTCCCAAGTGCAAACGAATGCTTCGACCTGGCTTTCTGCGAAAAACCTGTCACTGTTAATAAAATAACAGAAAGACTTATCAGAACTATTCTCCTTATCATTGTATAATGTTTTTTTGTTTTTATCATATGCCTGGATATTTTCTTTGCCCGTGATTTTGCTTCAATTACGGCTACTAATATACGTAATCCTCACGGAAATCATACATTAAAAGATGATACGCGCAGGTATGGATATGTTTGCAGCTGTTCATGAGCCGGCTGTCATATTGCCTGATAACTATGGAGTTTCCTGTAGTATCCCTCGTCGTTTGCCATAAGTTCGGCATGCGTTCCGGTCTCGATAATCCTTCCGTTTTCGATCACAACTATCATATCGGCATGCTGTATGGTGGACAGCCGGTGAGCTATAACAACCGAAGTCCTGTTCTTCATTAGGTTGATGATGGCTTCCTGGACAAGTCGCTCGGATTCCGTATCGAGAGATGAAGTCGCCTCATCGAGGATTAGAATGGGCGGATTGGCCATTATGGCCCTGGCAATGCTTATCCTTTGCCGCTCTCCGCCGCTAAGCTTGCTTCCTCCCTCTCCTACCATGGTCTCATAAGCGTTTTCGGTTTCCATTATGAAATCGTGTGAATTTGCAATTCGCGCGGCTTCGGTAACCTTTTCCATATCCGCTTCGGCAACTCCGAATGCAATGTTTTCCCTGAAGGTAGTGTTGAAAAGGATAGACTGCTGGCTCACTATCCCCATCAGGCTCCTGAGATCCCTGATTCTAAGGTCGCGAACATCGACACCGTCAATAAGCACCTGACCTGAATCGACATCCATGAATCGCGGCAGAAGATCGGCCAGTGTTGATTTTCCCGCCCCCGACTTGCCCACAACAGCTACCGTCTGGCCTTTCCTTATCTTAAGATTGATGTCCTTAAGGATCGGTTCATCATTGTATCCGTACCACACTGACCTGAATTCTATCGAATCCCTGAATTCACTGACAGGAAGCGCTCCCGCCTTTTCAACTATCGTTTCCTCAGCCTCAAGTATCTGGTCTACCCTGTCGATCGATGCCATACCCTTCTGAATACTGAACCATGCCGTTGTAATGTTCTTTGCCGGCTGAAGTATCTGTGAGAAGACCACCAGGAAGGCAATCAACTGTTCCTGACCCATATGACCGGAACCTTTAAGAGCAAGCGTACTTCCAAAGTACATAAGTACCATCAGCACTATAGTCGACAGGAATTCACTGATGGGCGAAGCAAGATATGCCTTGCGCGTAACCCTCTTGAATACCTTTGAGTAAAGTTCGTTGGTGCGGGCAAACTGCTTCTTCATCTTATCCTCGGCATTGAATCCCTTCACTATCCTTAATCCGGTGAGAGTTTCCTCCACAACCGACAGCAACTTCCCGAGATACTGCTGTCCGACAAATGATGAGGACCGCAGGGTACGGCTTGCCTTTCCTATGAGCCATCCGCTCAGGGGAAGCAGAACCAGTGCAAAGAGAGTAAGCTGGTAGCTTGCTACAAACAGGTAGATAACGAACAATAGAATATACAGTGGATCCCTGAATATCATGGTAAGCGACGATACCACCGATATTTCAATTTCCTGGACGTCGTTCGATATCCTTGTCATCACATCTCCCTTTCGTGCATCGGAAAAGAAAGAAAGCTGCAGTCGCAATACCTTGTCGTACATTTTCTTTCTTATATCCCTGACCACTGAAGCCCTTAAATATGCCATACTGTTGTTGGCAAGAAAAATAAACCCGTTCTTCAACAGGCTGGCACCGATAACTATCACGCAGACAAGCATTAGCGCCCTGAATTCTCCATTCTTGTCGATAAAGTCGTAGAGATAGAACCTGGCTGCTCTGCCGAGATAATCAAGGTTGAGTTGAAACTCTCCGGGATCGGGGGCCGTGCCGACACGGTCGAAAAGTATCTGAAGAAAGGGAATAACAAGTGTATAGGAAACAAGTGCAAACACCGCGCTCAGGATATTGTAGATAACATTCCTGACAGCCGACCATTTATATGGTTCGATATACCTTAGAAGAAGCCTGGCCTTGTTCATTTCAAAAACCAGTGTAATTAAAGGGTGTTATCCCTTTCAGTTCTGATTTCAGGGATTCGCTGATATCAAGACTATCTATGAACCCGGCAATTGATTCCCTGGTAATCTTCTCGTTGGTCCGGGTAAATTCGAGCAAGGCCTCATATGGCTTGTGAAATCCTTCCCGCCTTAATATAGTCTGGATTGCCTCGGCCGTAACAGCCCAGTTGTTGTCAAGGTCGCTTCCGATCTTTTCCCTGTTCACACTCACCCTGTTCAATCCCTTAAGCAATGAATTCATGGCTATCAGCGTATGTCCTATGGGTACTCCTATGTTCCTCAATACCGTTGAGTCGGTAAGATCGCGCTGGAGCCTTGAGACCGGGAGTTTATCCGACATAAACCCGAAAATTGCGTTCGCGTAAGCAAGGTTCCCCTCGCTGTTCTCAAAGTCGATCGGGTTCACCTTATGGGGCATTGCCGATGATCCTATCTCTCCCTTGCGGATTTTCTGACTGAAATACCCGAGCGAGATATAGTGCCACATATCGCGGGCCAGATCGATGAGTATCACGTTTATCCTGCGCATATTGTCAAAAAGCGCTGCCAGATTGTCGTAGTGTTCTATCTGTGTTGTGGGAAAGGATCTATGCAAACCGAGCGATTCATTTACAAAGCTGTCTGCAAACTCCATCCAGTCGATATCGGGAAATGCCGCCTTATGAGCATTCATATTGCCGCTTGCCCCGCCGAACTTTGCCGACCATGGTATTTGCCCGAAATACTTCGACTGTTCATCCATCCTCGCTATGAACACCCTGATTTCCTTTCCCAGGCGTGTCGGTGAGGCAGGCTGCCCGTGAGTCCTGGCAAGCATGGCTATGTCATTCCATTCCTCGGCCAGACCTGCCAGCATCTCCCTCAATTCATAAAGAAGAGGAAAATACAGCTCCGTCATGGCATCCTTAAGCGAATGAGGAATGGCAGTGTTGTTGATATCCTGCGATGTGAGGCCAAAATGAATGTATTCCGACCATCTGCCCCACCCCGATTTTATGAATTTCTCCTTCAGGTAATACTCCACAGCCTTGACATCGTGATTGGTGGTCCTTTCCAGTTCCTTCACCCTTTCAGCCTCCGCGATATCAAAGTCCTCGTAAAAAGCCCTCAGTTCCGGATAGTTTTCCTTGCCGAAATCTGAAAGCCGCGGCAGCGGTATCTCGCACAGGGCAATGAAATATTCAATTTCAACCATAAGCCGGTACCTGATCAGAGCAAACTCGGAGAAGAAACTGTCAAGCTCCCCGGTTTTATGCCGGTATCGTCCATCAATGGGAGAAATGGCCGTAAGATTATTTAATTCCATTATTTCGCTTTTTGGCTGTTCCTTTTTTCCAATATGAGTACAAAGTTATTATTTTAGAAGCTCCAAAATACAACTAATGGATAAAATCAGGATATCAGCCGTCAGGTATGCCAACACTTATCCCTTTATTTACGGGCTGACTGAGAAAGGATTTGATACAAAAGCCGTCATAGAAACCGACCATCCTTCGGTGTGTGCAGAAAAGCTGATCAGCGGAAAAGCCGACCTCGGACTTGTTCCCGTCGCGGCTATTCCGCTTATTAAGGAAGCCTATATCACCGGTGACTACTGCATAGGAGCTGACGGAAAGGTAAGAACCGTGCAGATGATGAGCAACTCCTCACCCGTAGATGTGAAGAGAATCTACCTTGATTACAGATCCAGAACATCTGTAAACCTTATCAGGGTTATAGCCAGAAATTTCTGGAAAAGAGAGCCTGAATGGATAAACACTTCCAACGGATTTGACTTCCGGGCGGTCGCGAAAAATGAAGCCGTGGTATTGATCGGCGATCAGTGCTTTGAACTGGAAAACAGCTATCATAACAGTGTTGACCTGGCAGAAGAATGGAAGAACTACACGGGACTTCCCTTCGTGTTTGCCTGCTGGGTGGCAAACACGAAACTTCCGGAGGATTTCATTTCCGATTTCAGCAAAGCCCTTTCACTGGGAGTGAACAATCTGGAAAAGGTTGCCGAACGCTTTAAAAACAGCGGAACCATAACGGGACAGGCACTGAAGGATTATCTTGAAAATAATATTGATTACATATTTGACGACCGCAAAAAAAAGGCAGTCGCGCTATTTCTGCAATATCTCGCCAAACTATGACACTTACCAGAATCAGGAAAGAAATTCATTGTTGCATCATTCTGGGAATATGCCGATTTTTCACTAACTTTGGTAAGCTTATTGTACTGATCAAATATATATAAACTAAATTCCGCTATCATGGCAAAAACAATCACATTCAATGAACTCCGGAAAATCAAAGACAGATTACCCTCCGGTAGTATGAAGAAGATTGCAGAGAAGCTGGATCTGCATGAAGAGACTGTCAGAAACTACTTCGGAGGAACAAATTTTGAACTCGGACAGTGTGTCGGCGTACACTTTGAGCAGGGACCGGGAGGCGGAATAGTGACATTTGATGATACCACAATCCTCGATCTGGCTGAAAGTATGCTCAACAAATAGAAGCAGGATTCAGTCAGTGATATCCTCGTCACTGAATAGCTCAAGCTGCCTGTCACCGGGATCATCCGTTTCAAGATTTGAAACACTGACTCCCAACAGCCTTATCCTGACATTTTCAAGATCGAGCGATTTTCGTAAGCGGGTAATCTCCTTATGCAAGCTGTCAAATGATCTTATGTAATCCGGCAGTGTCCTGCTCCGGGTTATCTGCCTGAAATCGGCAAACTTCACCTTAAGCGTAACTGTTCTGCCGCTTACTCCGGCACCTTCAATCCTTTCCATCAACTCCTTCTCAAGCTTATACAGTTCGGCGATGATCTCAAAACGGGTGGTGAGATCCTTTTCATAGGTCAACTCGGTACCTATGGATTTCCGCTCCGTATTTGGCTCCACGGGCCGATTGTCAATCCCCCTGGCCATATTATGGTAGATCGTGCCTGCCTTACCGAAGTTCCTGATCAGCGAAAGCATGTCCCACTTTTTAAGATCTGCCCCGGTATGGATTCCAAGTTTGTGCATCTTAGCCGCGGTAACCTTCCCGATCCCAAAAAATTTTTCAATGGGCAGTTTTTCTATAAATCCCGCGGCATTCTCCGGGGGGATCAGGTATAATCCATCAGGTTTGTCCATATCGGATGCAATCTTTGCCAGAAATTTGTTGACAGATATCCCTGCTGATGCGGTCAGTCCGGTACTTTCCTTTATTTCCTTCTTGATCTGCCTGGCGATTACAGTGGCCGATCCGATTCCTTTTTTATCGCGTGTGACATCCAGAAAAGCTTCATCTATCGAAAGAGGTTCAACAAGGTCAGTGTATTCCCTGAATATCTCGAATACTTTTCCCGACATTTCCTGGTACCTGTCAAAGCGGTGCTTTACGAAGATCAGCCCCGGACATAGCCTGAGCGCCGTTACGGAGGGCATGGCTGAATGAACACCGTACCTTCGGGCCTCGTAGCTTGCTGCTGCAACGACATGACGAACTCCGCTGCCGCCTACCGCAACCGGTTTGCCTCTTAGCGCGGGATTGTCGAGCTGTTCGATGGACGCGAAAAATGCATCCATATCAATATGAATTATCTTTCTCATCGTATCAAGGGAGATGCAGGAAAAATTGCACTGTTCTAAACGCTTGCACTTCGCTGGAATCTCTTCCGGATAAAGTTCCTTATGAAAAAACCCGAGAGAATAAGCAGTTCATTTTCCGTAGACGACTCTATCAAACCTGAAAAAGCAGCTGAATGATATTTGATAAGAACTCTCATGCCGTCACTGAGTGACCATCGTGAACAAATGAAATTATCAAACTTCCATTTATACTCTTTCCCCATGTAACTGATGACAGCGTCGCTTCTTCTACAGCTTATCTGAATTCTCCCGGTTTCAATATGCCTCTGCTGATCAGTGATTAAGATTTCACGTTTAAAAAAGCCCTTCGTCTCAAACTGATATCTTTTAGTGTTCAGTTCACCGGTCACTTTCCGCGACAGGCCTTCCTTGAACAACTCACCCCTGAGAGTCTCATTCTGGTAAATATCAAACTTTTTACTGAAGAACTTTGTCTTCCAGTGGTAACGGATTTCCATTTACAGCTCCCGAAATTAATGATAAGTTCAATGCGAAAATACAAAAAAGAATGGCACAGGGCGGAAGAACGGCTAGCGGCGAGCGGCGGGCGGCGAGTGGCGGCGGTGTGCGGCGGGCGGTGTGCGGCGGGTGGCGGGCGGCGGGCGGCGAACAGCGTGCGGTACGTATTATAGGCGATGTACTTCGCTCGAAGAGACGGCAGACCGCAAGACCGCAAGACTGCAAGACCGCAAGACCACAAAACTCTGCGCGGGTTCAGACATTTTCAAAAAATTAACATACTAATATTATGTTTTTCAGCCTGTTTTTTTAAATTTGCCCAGACCGCTGAAATCAGCCGTGTGGTGGTACACGGCGCAAGGCGCGGGTTGCCCCGCCTGAGTGGGCTGGCTTTAGAATCAAAATTATTTTTATGATGAGAAAAACCATTTTAATCTTAGTATGCATAGGGCTGTTCAGTCCCTCAATAATTGCTCAGCGCGGCAAAACCAACAAGCCGGAGGCAAAAAAGGAAAACGAAGGCTATGTTTTCACGCCGGTCGTAGATCTTAAAACCACCTCCGTGAAGAACCAGGCCAGCACAGGCACCTGCTGGTGTTTCGCAACAATATCATTTTTCGAATCAGAACTTCTCAGGATGGGAAAGGGAGAATATGACCTTTCCGAAATGTTCATCGTAAGGAATAATTATCTCGACAGGCTGAAAGATAATTACCTCAGGCAGGGTAAAGGAAACCTCGGACCGGGAAGCCTTTCCCATGACGTTCTTAAACAATTTTCGGAAGATGGAATCGTTCCCGAGGAAGTGTACAGCGGACTGAATTACGGCTCACCGACTCATAACCACGGTGAACTGCAGGCATTTATAAATGCAGTGGCCGCGGTACCCGTTCAGAGAAAAAAGGAAAGCGATCAGTACAGGCAGATTGTAAACTCCATACTTGATACTTACCTTGGAAAGGTTCCCGAAACATTCACATACAAGGGAGTCAGCTATACACCCAAATCCTTCGCGGAAAGTCTGGGAATAAATCCTGCCGATTATGTCGAGATAACCTCCTTTACCCACTTCCCGTTCTATACGCAGGGACTGCTTGAGGTACCAGACAACTGGACCATGGGAAGGTTCTACAATGTTCCGATTGATGAACTGATTGAAATAATGGATTATTCCCTCAATAAAGGCTTCACTTTAGCCTGGGACGGAGATGTGAGTGAAAAGGGCTTCTCCCACACGAACGGCGTTGCAACCATTCCTGAAGTACAGCGGCCCGCCGATATGTCGGTCACCGACAGGGCAAGACTCGAACGATTGGCGCAGGGAAACACCCAGAGCCTGACTCCCGAAGTTCCGAAGCCCGGACCAGAAGCCAGTATAAGTCAGGAGATAAGGCAGGAAGGTTATGAAAGCTTCCTTACCACCGACGATCATCTGATGCATATTACCGGGATGGTCAGGGACCAGAACGGTGTCAAGTATTACAAGACCAAAAACTCGTGGGGAACCGACAGAAATGCCTTTGGTGGATACCTTAACATGTCGGAAAGCTATGTAAGGGCAAAAACAATGTTCATATTGGTTCACAAGGATGCAATACCTCCTGCCATAAGAACAAAGCTCGGACTGTAGAAGACCTTATCGTGTTGTAAGCAGGGCATTACCCCGCCGGTTTTGATCTGTCATCAATTAATTATATTTTTGTTACTCTCACAATTAACAAAACAAATTTTTCTGTTATGAACAAGGAAGTACACTTAAGAGCAGCTGACAACATAAGAATCCTGTCAATGGCAATGGTTGAAAAGGCCCGTTCGGGGCATCCCGGAGGAGCCATGGGGGGAGCTGATTTCATTCATATCCTGTTTTCCGAATTTCTCAGCTTTAACCCTGCCAATCCGCGGTGGATAAACCGCGACAGGTTCTTTCTCGATCCCGGACACATGTCGCCCATGCTCTATTCGGTACTGACCCTGACAGGGCATTTCAGTACCGAAGAGCTTCGCAGCTTCAGGCAGTGGGGAAGCCCAACACCCGGACATCCCGAACTGGATGTCACACGAGGCATCGAAAACACATCAGGCCCGCTCGGACAGGGACATGCAATGGCAATAGGAGCTGCCATAGCGGAAAGATTCCTTGTTGCCCGTTTTGGAGAATTATTCGCCCACAAGACTTATGCATTTATCTCCGACGGCGGGATACAGGAAGAGATATCTCAGGGGGCGGGACGACTTGCCGGCTACCTTGGACTTAACAACCTGGTGATGTTCTATGACTCGAATGACATTCAGCTCTCAACCGAAACCAAAGACGTTACGGCCGAGGATACGGCAATGAAATATAAATCATGGGGCTGGAAGGTCATCACGATCAACGGGAATGACCACGATCAGATCAGGAAAGCCCTGAAAGAAGCTGTCAGCGAGAAGGAAAAGCCGGTAATCATTATCGGGAAAACCATCATGGGGAAAGGACTTGTTGACAACGAAGGGAAGAGCTTCGAGAAAAAAATATCAACTCATGGAATGCCCGTGAGCCAGGCCGGCGCCTCATTCGAAAAGTCGCTTGCCGGGCTGGGTGGCAATCCCGACGATCACTTCATGATCTTTGATGAGGTTAAAGAACTTTACCGGAAGGTTCTTTCCGAAAAAAGAAAAGCAGCCGAGGAATGGATGAAGAAAAAGGAAAAATGGGCAACTGATAATCCTGAGCTGGAGAAAAAACTGAATAAATTCTATTCCGGCGAGATTCCGGAAATCGATTTCAGCGCCATTGTACAGAAGGAAAACTCAGCTACCAGGGCCGCTTCAGCAACTGTTCTCGGGGTTCTTGCTTCATATGTCGAAAACATGATAGTTGCATCGGCCGACCTTTCCAATTCCGACAAAACTGACGGTTTCCTCAAAAAGACAAAGGCATTCACAAGGGGCGATTTTTCAGGAGCATTCCTCCAGGCAGGCGTGGCCGAACTCACCATGGCTGCAGTTATGAACGGAATGGCCCTCCACGGAGGAGTTATTCCGGCCTGCGGTACTTTCTTCGTTTTCTCCGATTACATGAAACCTGCCGTCAGGCTTGCATGCCTGATGGAACTTCCGGTTAAATACATCTGGACCCATGATGCCTTCCGCGTGGGAGAAGACGGACCAACACACCAGCCGGTTGAACAAGAGGCTCAGATAAGACTGATGGAACAGCTTAAGAACCACAGTGGCTCAAACAGCATGCTCGTACTGAGACCTGCCGACGCTGCTGAAACTACGGTTTCGTGGAAGCTTGCCCTTGAAAACAAAAACACACCTACAGCTCTTCTGTTGTCGAGACAAAATATAAGCGACCTGCCTGCAGAAAGCGGATCGAGATACAATGAAGCGCTTAAAGCCGGGAAAGGCGCCTATGTTGTCGCCGATTGCCAGGGAACACCCGATGTTATTCTCCTTGCCAGCGGATCGGAAGTCGCCACATTGGTCGAAGGCGCCGAACTACTTAAGAAAGACGGACTTAAAATAAGAATCGTGTCTGCGCCATCCGAAGGTCTCTTCAGAAATCAATCCATGGAATACCGCGATTCGGTTATTCCCTCCGATGTGCCGGTATTCGGACTTACCGCCGGGCTGCCGGTGACGCTTCAGGGACTGGCCGGACCAAACGGAAGGGTTTGGGGAGTTACATCCTTCGGTTACTCGGCGCCATATAAGATACTCGATGAGAAATTAGGATTCACCGCCGCGAATGTTTACAAACAGGTAAAGGATTTTCTTGACTCTTTCAAATAGCAGTCCACTATCCGCTATCCGTAATTGTTTTCAAATGACAAACAGCCGTTTTTGTATGTTATAACATTGTTATAACATGGAAATACTGACGTGTAGAATGATTACAAGAGCCCCTGGAGTAGCTTTTCGGGTTTAATTTCCCTAAACGGGTTTAATTTCTGCCCTTCCGGAAAATAAATCTCTATTTTCTTCGCTTTTAAAGTATTGCGGAGTTGATCCGTATGTCTTTAATAAGCATTGGCATGAAACCTACTTGTATCAGTCATATCATGATAAAAAGATTTTATCCGGTTATTCTACTTTCTGTTTTTCTGACAGCATCCCTGTCAGCTCAGACTGACCCGCGCGATGCCGGTTCAACGGCAAGCAATAGCCGGAATGTCCCTGTCACTTTGTTTGATACTGATGATGTGCTTGACATTTCAATAAAATTTGATATAAACAAGTACAAAAGGTTTAAATCGGATACCATGTACCTGCCTGCTGTCCTTTCATACCAATCGGATGAAGGCGACTCCGTGGTTAAAAATATAAAGCTAAGGGCCAGAGGTAACATACGCCGTACAGCAATATGCGACTTCCCTCCCATGATGTTTAACTTCAAGGTAAAGGACGTGGAAAACACTGAATTTGCCGGAATAAATAAACTTAAGATTGTCCCGTATTGCAGGTCAGGCTACGAACAGTATGTATTAAAGGAATACCTGGTTTACAAGCTGTTCAATATTGTTACAGACTACAGCCTTAGAGTAAGGCTTTTAAGAATAAGCTACCTTAATTCGGTGAAGGAGAAGAAAACGCTTACCCAGTACGGTTTTGCCATCGAGCCCCTGGACGTTATGGAGCGAAGGACAGGAACCGTGGAGCTTGAAAGAAAAATCACACAGAGAGAACTAAGGCAGGATATGCTCGACCGGGTTGCCGTTTTCAACTACATGATAGGCAATACAGACTGGTCGGTTCCGATCCATCATAACGTTATCATTCTGCAGGATGCTCAAAACCCTCAGCCCAACGCCAACATGATAGTTGCCTACGATTTCGATTATTCCGGTCTGGTTAATACAAACTATGCTGTTCCCTTCACCGACTTGCCGATTAGCACTGTCAGGGAGAGGCTGTATATGGCTGTATGCAGAAGCGAGGAACGCTTTATTGAGATAATCGCTGAGTTCGCGGAAAAGAAGGATGATTTTTACAGAGTTATAAGCTCATTCCCTTATCTGTCGGATAATGCAAAACAGGGTATGATAAAGTACCTTGACGAATTCTACAGGGGCATTGACAACCGTAACAGCCTTGCCAAAAAGCTCAGTAACGACTGTCTGTGGTTTGAAAGCCAGGCAAACCTGAGGCCTAAATAGAAAGATTGCTTACCTTTGCTCCTTAAATTTTTTCACGGATGAAATATGATATTCAGCCCGGGGTAAAGGGTTTGATCTTTGATCTCGACGGCACGCTTGCCGATACTATGCCTTACCATTTTCAGGGATGGCAGGTTGCTTGCAAAAAATACGGCGCCACAATTGACACCTCATTCCTAAGGCTTCACACCGGCAGTCCGGGTTGGCTGATTGCCTCGGAGATAATTGAGAACAGCGGGCTTGAGGGGAAAGTCACGGTTGAGGAGATACTCAACGAAAAAATCGAACAGTTCTACAGGCTCCAGCATAATGTAAAGGAAATCAAACCCGTTACCGATATTGTCAGGAAATATCACGGAAAGCTGCCCATGGCTGTCGGAACCGGAGGTCACCGGGAGGCTGTTAAACGCACTCTCCAGATTACCGGCTTAAGTCAATACTTCGACATAATAGTGACAGCCAATGATGTGGATAACTTCAAGCCTCACCCGGAAACTTTTCTCAAATGCGCTGAAATGATGAAAGTCGAACCATCAGCTATTGAAGTCTTTGAAGACGGCGACCTCGGACTGGAGGCAGCGCGAACAGCCGGAATGACAGGCACTGATGTACGATCATGGTATGATTCAAACTGGTGATGACTGAGATAATCCTGACCGAAGACGGCTCTCACACACTTTATGTCCCTGAACTGAAAGAACTTTACCACTCCATCCACGGCGCCGTTCAGGAATCCCGCTTCATTTTCATCGACAATGGCTTCAGGTATTCCCCGGCATCGCCCCTCAGAATATTTGAAGCCGGATTCGGAACCGGACTGAATGCGCTGCTTACCGCCATTGAATCGTCGGCGGCACAACGAAAAGTGTTTTACACTTCTGTCGAAAAATACCCTCTCCCCTCTCATATTACTTCAAAACTGAACTATTCAGCCTTGTTCCCCGATACGGCTCCTGTTTTCAGTCTGATCCATTCCTGCCCCTGGAACACGGCATACGACATTTCAGAAAACTTTACACTTTTAAAACAGGAAGGTGACCTTATTGCAATGAAGCCGGACGGGCTTTACGACCTGATTTATTTCGATGCCTTCGGTCCTGACAAACAGCCTGAAATGTGGACTGATGAGATCTTTGAGAAGATCTCGGCAATAACGGTATCCGGAGGAGTGCTTGTCACTTATTCAGCCAAGGGAAGCGTGCAGAGATCACTGAAAAGAGCAGGCTTTGAAGTTCATCTTCTTTCCGGCCCTCCCGGCAAAAGGCAAATCACACGCGCGGTAAAAATTTAAAAAATTATTAAAAGCCTTCTATTTTCCTGAAGCCAAAGTATTATCTTTGACAAAATTTCTAAAATTAAATCGATATCAAATGAAAATCAAGGGATTAATCGTTATGGCCGCAGTGCTTGCCCTCATGCTTGGCTCATGTGCAAAACAGTCTATCACTAATGCCAAACTAAAAAACAAGGTGGATTCGCTTTCATATGCCTTCGGGATAATGAATTACTACGGATTGCAGGCTGATTCGCTTCAGTTGAATCCGGTAGTTGTCGCCAAGGCAATGATGGAAGCGGAAAAAGAAAAGGCTAAAATGACCGAAGATATTGCAAGAGGTGTCATCATATCGTTTGTTACCGAACGTCAGGCTGAGATGGCTGAAAGACAGGCTGAACAGGACAAAGTATTATACAAGGACTACATAGCTGAGAATGAAGCATTCCTGGAAAAAAACAAGGAAAAGGAGGGAGTTACGGTTACTCCAAGTGGACTTCAGTACGAGGTGATAAAAATGGGAAGCGGTAACAAGCCTACCATCAACAGCACTGTTAAGGTACACTATGTTGGAACCCTTATTGACGGTACCGAATTCGACTCTTCCGTGGCAAGAGGCGAACCTGCACAGTTCCCCCTGTCGGGTGTTATTTCAGGATGGACCGAGGCTCTTCAGCTCATGCCGGTAGGATCAAAATTCAGGATCTATCTTCCGCAGGAACTGGCATATGGAGGAAACCAGGCAGGTGATAAGATCAAGCCTTTCTCAACTCTTATCTTTGATGTTGAACTTCTTGAAATAGTAGAATAACTTTGAAAACAGCCGAAATACATACCCCAAAGGGGATAATGAAGGTCAGCTTCTTTGAGGAAGATGCACCCCTGACTGTTGAGAATTTTGTAAAGCTTGCCGAAGATGGTTTCTACGACGGGCTTGCATTCCACAGGGTTATTCCCGGTTTCGTCATCCAGGGAGGCTGCCCCTTTTCAAGGGATATGAGTGATCCCAGAGTCGGAACGGGAGGCCCCGGATACCAGATTCGCTGCGAGCTTACAGGTGCGAACCAGTACCACGACAAGGGTGTACTTTCGATGGCTCACGCCGGAAGAAACACCGGTGGATCCCAGTTCTTCATCTGTCATAACAGATCCAATACAAAACACCTTGACAGACAGCATACCTGCTTCGGAAAGGTGATTGAAGGCCTTGAGGTGATTGACAAGATCAACCAGGGCGACCGGATAGAAAAAATAACGATAAAGGAGGAATAATATGTCATTCGAGATCACAGGCCGGGTAGTCGAAGTCATGCCTGTTAACCAGGTCAGCGACAAATTCAGAAAACGCGAATTTGTAATCGAGAAAAAGGAAACAGGCGGCTCAGCGGTTTTTATTGACTATATCAAGTTTCAGCTTGTTCAGGATAAATGCGACCTTATAAACGAATCCTTTCTCAACGAGGAAATCAAGGTATCCTTCAACATCAAGGGAAACAGGTGGGAGCGCGACGGTCGTGTGAATTATTTCACAAACCTCGATGCCTGGAAAATCGAGAAAGTGTCCGAAGCTGCCGGCAACGAGATGCCCATGCCGGGTCATCAGCTGGAAGACGCTCCGCCGGAAATTGATGATCTAAGTGACCTTCCATTCTGAAAAACGTTTAAGACTGAAGCATACACTTCAGTCTTTTTTTGATATTTATCTTTATCTTCGACGGAAGGAGCCGCTCTCCGCTCCCCGGACATAACAAACAGACCTATCGATATATAACTTAATAAACCAGCTGATATGAGATATTTTATCACCCTTTGTTTTCTGCTCCTGTCCGTGATGGCCGGAGCCCAGTCAGGCACTGAGACAGGTGTCATCACCGGCTCTGAGAGGGTTCAGCTTCCCTACAACAGGTTCGTACAATCGGCCGGGAAGCAGATATTTTTCGGGGATGAAGGCATGGAAAGTCATGCCTTGGATCTGGCCCTTTCACCTGATAAACGCTGGATAGCTGTGATGGAAAGAACAAGTGTTGTCTTTATCGACACCCGTACCGACGAAGTAAGCTTTGTCCTTAAAAATAATTTTCATCCCCTGCTGAGAGGGGCAAACAATACCTATTCCGGTATACAGTGGTTTGAAAACAACGGCAAAACCGAAGTTTACTGGAGTGTTGTCAACAACGATGACAGGTCGTTTGTGGCATCGGCCACATGGGACGGCACAAAGGCTGAATTCGGCAATCTGCTCGAATACCGCGGTGACGGGATTGCAGATATGGCTCTTCCGAATGAGATCCTGGTAAACAGGGAATCGGACCGGAATGTCATCTATGTGGTTCTTAACGGTAACAATAAGGTTATCAAGCAGGATCTTGCCACAGGCGATACAATATGGATAGCGGATCCCGGAGTTGCGCCTTACGGCATCGCGATGGCCCGTGGCAAGCTATACGTGACGAACTGGGCGGGACGGACTCCGCTGCCCGGCGACACCGAGGTCGCCGGTATTCCCTGGGGCAAGGCCCGCGTGGACAACAAGGCAGGAGGAAGCACCAGGGAAGGAAGCCTTACTGTTATCGATTCAAAAACAGGAATCAAACTGAAAGAACTTATAGTCGGACTGCATCCTAACGAGATTGTAAGCGACAGTCAGGGCCGCTTTGTTTACCTGACAAACTCCAACAGCGACAACGTGATGGTTATAAACACACTGATAGATGAAGTAACGGAAACCGTCAGCGTAAGGCTTCAGCCCGAGATAAATCCTTTCTTCGGCGACTCCCCCAACGGTCTGTGCCTGTCGGATGATGAAAAACATCTTCTCGTGGCAAACGGCATGGATAATGCCCTTGCTGTTATAAGACTTTCAAAGAAATCGGCTAAAAACGGCCGGGGTAAAACCAGCACGGTGACGGGCTTCATTCCCACGGGAGCATATCCTTCGGGAGTTGCCGTTATGCCCGGCAGGGGCAATATATACACCGCCAATCTTGAAGCTGTTGGAGCAAGGCTCCCCTCCAAAACCTCAGCCACAGCCAACCCTATATACAATTCCCACAACATGCTGGCATCGGTTTCTTCAATCCCCTTCCCCGACACCCGTACACTGCAATCGTATACCGACACGGTAATAGCGCTCAACGACCTGTCGCGGGCCATCCTGGCAAGGGAAAAACCCAGAAACGGCATCAGTCCGAAAACGGTGCCTGACAGGATAGGAGAACCTTCGGTATTCAAACATGTGCTTTATATAATAAAGGAAAACAGAACCTACGATCAGGTTCTCGGCGACATGCCCCAGGGAAAGGGAGATCCCGGACTCTGCACCTACGGAGCCAATATTACACCCAACACTCACCGCCTGTGCGAAGAGTTCCTTCTGCTCGACAACTTCCACGTATCCGGGAAATGCTCGGCCGAGGGACATCAGTGGACCGATGCATCAATAGTGACCGACTATATTGAAAAGAACATGAGAGCCTGGTTCAGAAGCTATCCCCACGTTCAGGAAGATGCACTGGTTTATGCTCCTACCGGTTTTATCTGGGATAACGCGCTGAAGCATGGGAGAACAGTGAGGATCTACGGCGAGGCTTCTTCTCCGGTGTTTAAACAAAACCTGAGCTGGACCGATGTTTACAACATGTACAGGAATGGGGAAAAAGTTCCGTTCAAAAATGTCACTACCATAGAGTCTGTCAAAAACATCCTCTCCCCTACTTTTCCTTCATACGGACCTCATATTTTCACTGACCTGATGAGAGCTGACGACCTTATAGGGGAACTTCACAAATATGAGGCTATGCCCGGTGATTCCCTGCCCGAACTGATGATAATCGCCCTTCCCAATGATCATACCGCGGGTTTAAGACCGGGATTCCCGACACCAAGAGCTATGGTAGCCGACAACGATCTGGCACTTGGCAAAATTGTGGAAGCCTTCAGCAAAAGCCGTTTCTGGGAAAGCACCGTGATTTTTGTCGTGGAGGATGATTCGCAGGGCGGCTGGGACCATGTTTCATCATACCGCACAGTCGCATTGGTAATCAGCCCTTATTCAAGACTGAAAAAGACAATCAGCACCCACTACACCCAGCCTTCCATGGTAAGGACAATAGAACAAATACTGGGTATGCCTCCAATGAACATACAGGATGCCATTGCAAATCCGATGGCTGACTGCTTCGGAACAAAGCCCGATCTGACTCCATACATTGCCCTTCCGTCCAATATTCCCATAGATGAGATGAATCCGCCGCTGTCTTCCCTCAGGGGAAAAGCCCTTCATTTTGCCAAAAAGAGCATGCAGCCCGAATTCGGGAAGGTTGACTCCGGAAACGACGACCTGCTGAACAGGATACTCTGGTTCGCAGAAAAAGGCAATCTGCCCTACCCTGCAAAATACGCGGGGGCAAAAAAGAATGAAAGAGATGATGATGAACCCGAGGATTAGTCTTAGCGGTCTGAAAAAACCAAGAACTCAAGTGTAGAAGACCCATAAGACACTGAATAACAGAAACCATAAAAATTCAATATGCATTATCTCAGGAAGAAGGGAAACAAACACTAACTTTGAAGATCAGGCACATTACTATAATGTCAATAATAAATTATTATCATTCAACTATTTAAGATACTCAAATGATTATATTTTTCGAAAGCAGGTCAGGTAAAATCATTGCAGCCGGAACCACCACCGATTTAAATAATGAGGACATAGAAAAACTACTATGGCTTTTCAGCGACGCTCAGCTTCTTAAAAAAACCAGGCTCGAGGGAAAGTTCGTGGGACCGAGAAAGGAAATGATCACTCCGTGGAGTACCAATGCTGTCGAGATAACCCGAAACATTGGGATTAGCGGAATAACGAGAATTGAAGAACTTATCCCCGTCCGGAGCGATAACCCGGGATATGATCCGATGCTGCAGGCACTGTACGTGAATCCCGGCCAGGATCTGTTTACCATCGACCGCGTGCCTGAAGAAATAGTAAAGATAAGCGACATTGGGGCCTATAACAAGGAAGAAGGTCTGGCGCTTAATGAAGATGAGATAAAATATCTTGAAGAGCTTTCAAAGTCGATTGGCAGGCCTCTTACCGACAGCGAGGTATTTGGTTTTTCGCAGGTCAATTCAGAACATTGCCGGCATAAGATATTCAACGGAATATTTATAATCGACGGTGAGGAAAAGGACTCAACCCTGTTCCAGCTAATAAAAAACACCACGCATTTTAACAGGAACAAGGTTGTTTCGGCCTACAAGGATAATTGTGCTTTTATGCAGGGACCTGTAGCCGAGCAGTTTGCACCGGCGTCGCAGGATAAACCCGACTTTTTTGCAGTAAAGGAATTTGAGTCGGTGCTTTCACTGAAAGCTGAAACACACAACTTTCCCACTACCGTCGAGCCTTTCAACGGCGCTTCGACCGGAACGGGAGGGGAAATCCGCGACAGGATGGCAGGAGGCAAAGGCTCCTTCCCTATTGCCGGCACTGCTGTTTATATGACAGCCTATCCCCGGCTCGACGAAAGCCGGCCATGGGAAAATGCCTTTCCCGAAAGGCCCTGGCTCTACCGCAGACCTGCCGAAATACTTATGAAAGCATCAAACGGGGCAAGCGATTTCGGCAATAAATACGGCCAGCCTCTTATCTGCGGATCCGTTCTGACCTTCGAACACTTCGAAGACCTTAAACAATACGGTTACGACAAGGTGGTAATGCTTGCCGGAGGAATCGGCATAGGGAAAAAAGCGGATTCGGAAAAGGGTGTTCCTCAGAAGGGCGACCTTATTGTCCTGCTTGGAGGTGACAATTACAGAATAGGAATGGGTGGAGGAGCAGTTTCGTCGGTGGAGACCGGAAAATACGACAGCTCCATAGAACTCAATGCCGTCCAGCGTGCCAATCCCGAGATGCAGAAGAGAATATACAACACCATCAGGGCGCTTATAGAATCGGATTCAAATCCGATAGTGTCGATCCATGACCACGGAGCAGGAGGACACCTTAACTGCCTTTCGGAACTGGTCGATGCCACCGGCGGCAGGATTGACATCAGCAAACTTCCGGTGGGCGATCCCAGCCTTTCGGCAAGGGAAATTATAGGGAATGAGTCGCAGGAAAGAATGGGGCTTGTAATGAGGCCGGATGACATTCAAAAACTGATTGCCATTGCTGAAAGGGAAAGAGCTCCCTACTACATCATTGGCGAGATCAGCGGCGATCACAGATTAAGTTTCTACAACGGGAAAACCGGTGAAAAACCAGTAGACCTTGAACTCGGATCACTTTTCGGCAATCCGCCGAGAACTGTGATAAGCGACTCAAGGGAGGAAACAAAATTCAGCGCGGTTGAATACAGCCCTGAAAAAATACCCGAATACCTTGAAAAAGTACTTCAGCTTGATGAAGTTGCCTGCAAAGACTGGCTTACCAGCAAGGTCGACAGGTCGGTTACCGGACTAATTGCAAAACAGCAATGCGCCGGACCGCTCCAGCTTCCGCTCAACAACCTGGGAGCCATCGCTCTCGATTACAGGGGAATCAGGGGAATGGCGGTTGCCGTCGGGCATGCTCCCGCGGCCGGGCTAATCGACCCTGAAGCAGGATCGGTGTTGTCGATCGCCGAAGCCCTTACAAATATTATTTGGGCGCCGCTGGCCGACGGACTGAAAAGCGTATCTCTCTCCGCGAACTGGGCCTGGCCATGCAAGAACAAGGGCGAAGATGCAAGATTGTACAAGGCAGTCAAGGCAGCCGGCAAATTTGCATGCGACCTTGGAATAAACATACCGACCGGCAAGGACAGCTTGTCGATGACACAGAAATATCCCGACCAGACCGTGCTCTCTCCGGGAACCGTGGTAATATCGGCAGCCGCGGAGGTAAGCAATATCAGGAAAATTGTGGAACCGGTAATGGTAAACGATCCATACACCAGTCTGATCTATATTGATATGAGCAGGGACAGACTTAAGACCGGGGGCAGTTGTTTCTCCCAGGTGCTTAACAGGATCGGGGATGAAGCTCCTGTTGTCACTGACCCGGCATATTTTGCCGAAGTATTCAATACCATTCAGGAACTTATCAATAAGGGGAAGATCCTTGCCGGACATGATATATCAGCGGGTGGAATGATAACTACACTTCTCGAAATGTGTTTTTCAAATACCGAAGGAGGAGCTGTCATCAACCTTTCCGCCCTCAATGAAAGCGATACTGTCAGGATGCTTTTCAGTCAGAATCCCGGAGTCATCATTCAGGTGAAGGATGTTAACGAAATAGCAGAAATCTTGCTTGAAAGGGGTGTCTCCTACCTGGCAATAGGACATCCGGTCACAGGCAGAACACTGAAAATCACCGTCAATAATGAAGCCTACTCTTTCGATATTGACCAAATGAGGGACATCTGGTTCAGGACATCCTGGCTCTTTGACAGGCGTCAGAGCGGGCCCGAGCATGCCAGGGAGAGATTCGAATCATATAAAAAGAGTCCTCTCCGCTTCGACACGGGTAGTTTCCAGGGCAGCTTCAAATCGCTGGGCATTTCCCCCAACCGAAGAAAAAAATGGGGTACCAGGGCTGCAATAATCAGGGAGAAAGGAGTTAACGGCGACAGGGAGATGGCTTATGCACTGTGGCTTGCCGGATTCGACGTGAAAGATGTACACATGACCGACCTTATAAGCGGCAGGGAAACACTTGAAGATCTGAATATGGTAGTCTTCGTGGGAGGCTATTCCAACTCCGACGTCTTCGGATCGGCAAAGGGCTGGGCAGGAGCATTCAGATACAACGCGAAGGCCCGGAAGGCTCTCAGCGATTTCTACTCACGGCCGGACACACTCTCACTCGGGGTTTGCAACGGCTGCCAGCTGATGGCCGAACTAGATCTTATATATCCCGGTCAGGGGAAAAAAGTGAAGCTTACCACCAACAAGTCGGGGAGATTTGAATCCTCCTTCCTGTCCGTGAAAATACCTTCCAACAATTCGATAATGTTAGGGAACATGGCAGGAATGGAACTGGGTATCTGGGTGGCTAACGGCGAAGGCCGCTTCAGCCTTCCCAATCCTGAAGAAAAATATGAGGTTGTACTAAAATACAGCCGGAGCAGCTATCCTGCCAATCCAAACGGATCGGATTACGATGTTGCAGGCCTCTGTTCCGATGATGGCCGTCACCTGGCAATGATGCCTCACCTGGAAAGATCAATCTTCCCATGGCAATGCGCGTACTATCCTGACGAAAAAATGCAGGATGAAATTACTCCCTGGATAAAAGCCTTTGTAAATGCAAGGCTGTGGATTGAGGGAAAGATCAGCGGGTCAATGGAGTGAGGATCACCGAAACAAGCCTGGTGTCTAAACTCTCGCCCCTGGAATTGTTCATGGCTTCCTTGGGAAGTACTTTCTCACTGATCACCTGGATGCTGTATTCACCGGGTTCTGAAAAATAAAACGAGCCGGCGTAGGAATCAGCCCTGTAATAAGGCAGTGATACTTCCTTTGAATCACGAACCACCCTGTCGATAGCAGGATCAACCTCGATATGCTTGTCAAGCAGGCTTATCCTTACAGAGTTGATGTAGCTCAGATCGGTGGTGTCCTTGGTAGCGCTCGAAAGCCATACCTTGTATGTTCCGGGCTTTGATACCACTACATTCCATTCTGCAGTGTTGCTTTCCGGATGATGGGCATCGCTGTAGCAAACTGCTTCCTCCAGATGGAGAGAAAAACTTCCGTCTGATTCCTGGACTACAACATTCTCAGGCATTTCAGCCTTCGGTGAATTGCTCCCGCACGACCAGACAAACAGAATAACCAAACCAAATAGGGTAAAGATTTTTCTATTCATATAATAGTATTTTATGACTAACAACTTTATTACAACGTAACATTAACATTCAGAGTATGTGTTTAAACTGCGAAAGAACAAAAAAATACCAAGCTTCCGCAATAAAATCAGAAAATATTAACAATTTTCTGTAAAAATTTATCTCAGGGATGTTGCAGGCTCTTTCAGCAACTTCTTTTTAGATCTGCTGCGCGGCATTTTCAGACCGGGAGTGTCTGCCAATGCTTCGACGGCAAGTTCTGCAATGTCCATAACCCTGGTGCCGGTCGCCTGCGACAGTGTCTTTTTGCAAAGAGGACAGGCAGTGATAAGTGAGTCGGGAGAACATTCAGTCAGTTTGGTGCAAACATCTTCTGCAATCTTTTGCCTCTTATCGCGACTCAGCATAATGTTTCCAAGGCTGCCTCCGCAGCACAGCGAATTTTCATCATCATAACCGGTGGCTTCGAGAGTGGCCACATGCTTTATTACTTCCCGGGGCTCATAGTATACACCCGACCGCCGGCCAAGCTCGCAGGGACTATGGTATGTAACCCTTTTCTGAAGGAAATTAAGATCGATAAAACCTTCATCTATAATGCTTTTGATAAACTGAGAATGATGAAGCACTTCGGCGTCGAGATAATAGCTTTCCCTGAACACTTTATAGCATATCGGGCAGGAAGTGACAAGGGTTTGTGCTCCCGATTTCTCTATCAGCTGCGAATTGTAGTTTGTCAGTTCACGGGCTTCCCTGTCATTTCCTGCCAGCATAAGAGGCCTTCCGCAGCATACTCCGCCATGCTCGTCCATAAACGACCAGTTAAGGCCCGAGGCATCGAGTATTCTTACCATGGCCTTCTTCACCGAAGGTGTAAGATGAGTCATGCAGCCTGCAAAATATAGAACATCAGTTTTTTCCTGCCTGAGCCGCGGAAGAAAATCATAGGATGTGCCGGCTTCCTGCTTCGGGGCCGGAACGGTCAGCCTGTTCCGGAAATAACCCTTCGATGTGTTCTCATACATATACTCTTTTCCCTCTGCCCGCCTGACAATCATCCTGATCGGGGATATCTCGATCCCGACAGGGCAGATATTATCACATCGCCCGCACATAAGGCAATTGTGGGCAACGTCATATAGTTCATCGCTGTTCCTGATCCCCTTCATCAGGTAGGTGGCCTGGATGGTGTTTATACCCGTTGTAAAGCCAAGCTGGCAGACGTCAATGCACATTCCGCACGAAGAGCATGAATGCACCTCTACCTCGGAATAGGTTCCCGGTTTGTCGCCGGTCCGTATGCCCGAGTTGCGCATGAAGATGAGAAACAGTTCCGTGGGAATATGAAGATACCTTGTAAGCGGAAGCAGGACGAAAAAAGTACCCAGCGACAGCGAATAGAGCCACCAGAAAGGATAGGCCAGCTCATTGGCCGGAAGAAAAGAGGCCAGTGCTTTTCCCAGGCTTCCTGTCAGAAAGCTTCCAGTACCATAGGCTCCGCATGTAAGACTCTCGGCAATAAGACGGCTTGGAAAAATAAGCCATAACGACGTGAGGGCAATTTTGTCGAGCGGCTTAAGCCTGGTGGTCTTCTTCATCCCGACAACCCTCGACGAAAACCTCTTGATTACAGCAATTAGAAGTCCCGACAGTATGAAGGCAAGGATGAGATCCATAAGGAAGGCATAGGAATTCTCGAAAAAGGTCTTTCCATGATCGGGATGGAAAAACCTGAAGAATATCGCCTTGTAGGAATGGTTAAGATGCTTTTCACTGAAGATGTTAGCCTCGATGGTCCCGAAAACTATAAGAAGAAACCATCCGAAGGCCAGGCTCATGTGCATGTAGCCCAGTCGCGGATTCGACTTAAGGATTTTCCGGTGAATAAGACTCTCGAGGAATATTTCTTTCAGACTCTGGCCGAATGCCCTCCCGAAGAAACCTCGCTGAAGCCTGAGCTTGTCAGGCCTTGAAAGCTCCCTGAACCAGATAATGCACCTGACCACCGCATAGATGAGTATGAAGTAGAGTCCTATATTGAAGGGGATTACGAAAGGATCAAAGTTCATAGCCTTCTGTTTTTCGGAACGCCTGTTTTGCCACACTTATCACATTGCGGGTATTGACACCCCTGGGGCAGACCAGAATACACTTGCCGCATAGCATGCATTTCCTGATCTTCTCCCTTACCTGTTCATTCTCACCCCGTTTCAGCAAGATATGTATCTCTCTCAGACTGAAATCAGTGAAATTCCCCGTCGTACACGTCGCGGTGCAGCATCCGCATTCGATACAAAGCTTCAGACTCGGCTCCCTCTCAATAATATATCTGACTATGCCGCGATCGTTGGCGTCATAGTTTATAACACGCGCTTTTGAAAGGGAAAATCCGAATTTTTCCATTTACTTTTCCTGGTTGAGATAGTTGACAATCTCCATTACTGCGCCCCGCGCATGGGAAATCGTTTCTGTTATATTCAGCGGTGCAGTGCAGGTTCCCGCGTAAAACACACCTTTTATATTACCCATGTTGGTACCGAAATGATGATCGGCAGGCTGGAAAAACCTGTTCTCTCCCCTTTTGAGCTTAGCCTCATCCGCCAGCCTGATACCATCTTCCGACATCTCCATTCCTGCCATCAGAACAAGTATGTCGAGTTCCATCTTAAGGGGCCGCCCGACAAGCGTATCCTCTACTTTTGCTACCAGCCTGTTCTGTATGTTAACTGCCACTTCCGATACCTTTCCGCGGATGAAGCTGACCGAATATTTTTCCTGGGCTTCCTTGTAAAGCTCTTCATACAACGCTCCTCCCATCCTCATATCCATATAGAAGCAGAAAACCTTGCACGAGGGAAGAACTTTCCTAACCTCAATAGCCTGCTTAACGGCAGTAACGCAGCAAAGCTTGGAGCAATAGATATTCCCGGCTTTTTCATCCCTGGAACCCACGCAATGAAGAAATCCTATCCTTTCCGGCTTGTTGCCGTTTACAAGTTTAAGCTCGTTCTTCCTGAACATCGCTTCAAGATCGGCAGAGCTAATTACATTGTCATAAATACCGTAGCCGTACTCTTCCTTCCTTTCACTTCTAAACAGATCAAAACCGGTTGCCAGCAACACGGCATCCGCGTTTATTGTTTCACCGTTTTCAACACTTACGGCAAATTCGTCGCCCTTCCTGCTAAATCCGGTCACCTTACGTCCTTTCATCAGAAGTATGTTCTGATGCGAAACCAGTCCTCTGAGATATTCAAGGACTTCATCGCTGCTTCGCCGGTTGGGGAACAGATGATACCAATCCCTGAGATGTCCTCCCAGCTCATTTCCCTTTTCAACAAGAGTCACCGAAACACCCTCTCGGGCCAGACGGCCAGCAGCTTCCATTCCGGCAGTCCCGCCACCTATTACAACAACGTGTCTGCCCATATCAGGAATTAATTAGATTTTTCGGTATCGGCATCTGCCTGCCGTCTTTTGTACGGAATTTATCGCTGGGATCAAATTCGATTCCCATCTTCCTTAAAAGCGGTTCCGACTGAACCATATGGATCTGTAAGCCTATATCCCATGGATTATAACCCATCACCAGGGCGGCAAGCTCTTCATAGGTAAGTACGGGAATAGACTCTCCATTGTCTCCGAAGGTTGTACCCTCCATCTCTTTTATTGTATACTGCCACTTGTCCATGAACATGGTGCAGCCCGGACAGTTGGTGAGAACCAGGTCAGGCTTGTATGGTTTCATTGATGAAAACTTCTTGACGGTATTTGAAAGCGAATAACCCCTGTTGGCCTGAACAAGGTACTGCCTGAATCCAAAACCGCAACAATGCCTTCTCTCGGGATAATCGATAACCTGGCCTCCCCACGACTCAATCATACCACTTAGAACTTGCGGAAATTCGGCCCCTCCCACTCCATATTTCGGGAAGATCTTAGCATAATGACAACCAATGTGTTCAACAACCCTGAGAGGTTCGCCCGTCTGTTTGTTTATAAGAGGATATTTTGCAGCGGCGGCAATCTGATCGCGGAACTTGTAGACAAGATCACTCGTATGAACAACATTTTCAGGCACATCAAACTCCCTGCCCGTTGCCTTGTACAGGTATTCCCTTGTTTTTTCAAGCTCCTCCGGAAAATGCTTCCAGGTCTCAAGTATCTCGGTGTAAATACCAAAGGAGGTTACGCAAGAGATAGCTATGTTCTTGTATCCGGCCTCCTTCATAAGAGCGTAATGACGGGCTATAACGGTCTGGATGGTCGAAAAGGGAACAACATCGGCATGATATCCTATCCCGGTACAAGTGGTATGAGATGGATTCTCATACACATCCTTGCCCAGAACATCGCGCATAAGATGCAGGAAAAACTGCTCCGAGCCCGGGAAAAAACTCTGCCTGATGCACGACCTTACATAAAAGAAATGATCATCAGCTATTTCCTTCTGATAATCGCGCCATACCATTCTGTTATCTTTCTCTTTCATATTGAATATATCAATAGGTATGCTTCTTTTCGGAGGACGTGAATGTCATAATAAAATATTCATTGTCAACCCCTTCATCATCGAATTGAAGCCCCATTTCAGCTGCTTTCTTTTTAGAGTGAACCTCTATGGTTTCAAACATCTCCGTACCTCCGGTAATCTCGAATATCTTCCTGAGCTCTTCCTTCGCGTCTTCGGGTATCTTCCTCAGCGGACCTTCGCCCAGCTCGTCGATCTTGCCTCCCAAACGCTCATAAATATCCCTGGAATTATCAAGTATATACTGCCATACAGGACCCTGCTCACGATGCATGTCGGGCCTGACGGCATAGGTAGCGACACAATATCCGTATTTGAAAATATTCTCCCCGACAGTCCGCTTGATGGCAAACTGCTGTCTCCCCTTTTCCGACTCGGTAAAAAAACCAAGCTTCTGAGAAAGGGTTCTTAGCGACATGACGACCAGCGCGGGAGTGTTGCCTCTCGGGCATCTGGTCTTGCACGACATGCATTCCCCGCAATACCATATCGTCTCAGATTTGAGAAGTTTTTCTATATCATCGTTATCACCCTTCTGCACCGTATCAACAATTTTCCGGGGATCATAGTCATAGAATTCGGCTGCCGGACATATGGCCGTACAGATACCGCAGTTCATGCAGGCCTTGAGACCTTCCACAAACCTGATGTCCTGCTTCAGAAGTTCCAGATAGTTTTCCATTCAGGATGTAATTGATGTAACCGGGTACTGTTATTTTATTAACAACAAAATTACTTTTTTGAACAGTGGCATATAATAGGCTTAAAACTTATTTTACTGTGAGTATAAATACCTACTCCAACTTCCTTGTTCAGGTTGTTGGGTGAAGGAAGAATATATGAATATTTATTGTAATTTTGAGGTATGATACTCATTGCTGAAAGTGGCGGGACAAAAACAAACTGGTGTGCCGTTTCGGATTCCCGCGAAACCGGTATTATTCCAAGTATCGGGCTCAACCCGAATTTCGTATCGAAGGACACTATCCGTGATGTGTTGTTGGAGGAAGTACTCCCGGCAATGAATAATCCTCCCATTGATGAAGTCTGGTTTTACGGAGCCGGATGTGCTGGAGAAGCCATGCTTGCCAAAGTTGCGGATGCAGTGAATTCCGCTCTTCCTGACATCAGGGTCAATGTGCTTTCCGATCTTGCAGGAGCTGCAAAAGGAATGCTCGGAAATCAGCCCGGTTATATCTGCATGATAGGTACAGGATCAAACTCGGGATATTACGACGGCAGGAATATAACCGCCAACGTCCCTCCCCTGGGATTCATTCTTGGTGATGAAGGAAGCGGAGCATCACTCGGAAAGAAAATCATTGCCGATTTTCTGAGGGGAATAATGCCGAAACAGTTGTCAGATGAATTCAGAAACATTTACGGAGCTGAGAAGGATGAAATTGTTTCAAATGTTTACAGGGGAGTTTTTCCAAGCCGCTATATCGGAGGCTTTGTGAAATTCCTGAATGACCATATCGGCGAACCGTATTGCAGGGAACTGGTTGAAACTTCATTCGGGGAATTCGTAAAGAGGAACCTGAACCTTTACGGTGCTCCCCGGGGTACTTCGATCGCTGTCACGGGATCGGTTGCCTGGCATTTCAGGACCATCCTGGAGGAAGTCTTCAGCAGAAACGGCTTTGTAATATCCTCAGTCTGCCAGGGACCAATTGAAGGACTGATAAAGTATCACAGGGAAAACTCATAAACTTAAACAATTAATATTAATGACATTCTGAGGCGGATGAATAGGAAGATGTTTTTAACCGGAAAGCAGATATGACCAGTGTGACGGAATCCGATTCCCTTTACAACGATCTTGAAAAGATGCCTGTAAGGGAAATACTCGAATCAATAAACCAGGAAGACCAGAAAGTACCGCTTATAGTTAGAAAATCCATACCCGAAATAGCCCGCCTGGTTGAAGCAGTAGTGGCGAGAATGAAGAAGGGAGGCAGGCTTTTTTATATAGGTGCGGGAACCAGCGGACGCCTTGGCATTGTGGATGCATCCGAGATACCTCCCACTTTCGGCCTCGATCACGGTTATGTAATCGGCCTGATATCCGGAGGCGACGGGGCGATCAGAAAGGCAGTGGAGATGGCTGAGGACAATGAGGAACTTGGATGGAAAGACATTCTGGCTTTCAAGCCCACCTCCCTGGATGTGGTGGTCGGAATAGCAGCATCGGGAACAACACCCTATGTGATCGGCGCCCTGAAGGGAGCCCGGCAGAATGGACTATTCACAGCTTCCATAACATGCAATCCCGGGTCGCCCGTGGCAGCTCAGGCCGATGTAGCTATCGAGGTCATAACAGGCCCTGAATTCGTGACAGGCAGCACCAGGATGAAAGCAGGCACAGCCCAGAAACTGGTTCTCAACATGATTACCACGGCAACCATGATAAGACTGGGAAGAGTGAAAGGAAATAAAATGGTTAACATGCAGCTTACCAACCAGAAACTTATCAGAAGGGGAACAAAGATGATTTCCGATGAGCTCGGACTTGATCCGGAAACTTCAAAAAAACTGCTTCTCCTTCATGGATCGGTCAAAAGAGCCATCGATGCGTATACTGAAAATAATAATGATTCAAGTCAAACACAAGCATGAGCAATACTGACAATCACCTCAGCACTCTTTGCAGCAGGTACCCTGCCCTCACCGGCCTCAGGGACAATATAGCCGAAGCAGCGGAAATGATTATAAGCTGTTACAATCAGGGAGGCAAACTGCTTGTTTGCGGAAACGGGGGAAGCTGCGCCGATGCCGAACACCTCACGGCTGAGCTGATGAAAAGCTTTGAAAAGGAAAGGCCACTCGACCAATCACTTATCGACCGGCTGTGCGAAATATCCCCCGAAAGGGGCAGATTCCTGGGCGAAAAGCTGAGTCATGCTCTCCCGGCAATTCCCCTTACTTCAAATACAGCCCTTACAACAGCTGTCAGCAACGATACGGACTCTTCTCTTATTTTTGCCCAGCAGCTTATTGGCTATGGAAACGAGGGAGATATACTGATCGGATTAAGCACCTCTGGAAACTCCGTGAATGTGATTGATGCCTGTATCACGGCCAGAGCCCTGAATATGAATATTATAGGTTTTACCGGAAGCAGTGGCGGAAAAATGAAGCAGTTCTGCGATATTCTTATCAATGTCCCTGAAACAAGAACTGCCTGGGTTCAGGAATTGTTGCTCCCTGCCATGCATACCGTATGCCTCATAGTGGAAGATTTTTTTTACAGCTGATAAAACAAAAGAATAATGAATCCAGAATCTCTTAAGGAAGTACTCGAAAAGATCCAAACGACAAAAATCGGAATCGTCGGCGATTTCTGCCTCGATGCCTACTGGTTTATAGATGAATCGAAAACCGAGATCTCAATTGAGACCGGGAAACCCACCACTCCTGTCAGACGGCAGAAGTATTCGCTGGGAGGCGCCGGAAACGTTGCAAGCAACCTTACAGCGCTGGGAGTCCGCGATGTAAGAGCTTTCGGCGTGATTGGAAACGATCCCTTCGGAACTGAAATGATAGCCCTGCTGAACAGCAATGGCATTGATTCGCGGAATGTGCTGACACAGGAAAACGACTGGTCAACTCATGTGTACATAAAACCTCATATCGGCGATGAAGAACAGAGCCGTATCGATTTCGGAAACTTCAACATCCTGTCGGATGAAACAGCTGAACGTCTAATTGCAAACCTGAGGGTCGAGTTGCACGAAGTGGACCTGGTAATCATCAACCAGCAGGTCGCTTCGGGAATTCACACTCCCTGGTTCAGGCAGAAACTTAAAGAAGTTATAAGGCAGTTCTCGGAGAAAATATTCATAACCGACAGCCGGGAATTCACCGACGAGTACAGCGGAGCATACAGGAAGATGAACGACAGGGAAGCTGCAAGGCTTTGCAGTCTACACCTGGCATCCGGTGAATCATTGTCGTATACGGAGCTTATTAATGCCGCCGAGAGACTCTATGACCGATACATGAAGCCGCTTTTCATAACCAGGGGTGACCGCGGTTCAATAGTGACCGACGATAAGGGAATACTTGAGATAGAATCGATGATGATAACAGGCAGAACCGACACGGTGGGAGCTGGCGACAGCTATCTCGCGGGTGTCGCTTCTGCACTTGCCGCGGGCTTTAACCCCGGGACGGCCGGCCGGCTAGGAAATTTTGCAGCAGGTGTAACCGTTCAGAAGCTTTTTCAGACCGGCACGGCCAGCCCCGAAGAGGTAATTGCCATCGGAAGCGATGCCGATTATGTCTATCACCCCGATCTGGCTGAAGATATCAGACAGGCAAAATACCATCCCGATTCTGAAATCGAGATCATTACAACATGGCATAAGCCTCCTGAAATAAAACATGCCATATTTGACAACGACGGAACTATTTCAACCTTCCGCCAGGGATGGGAATATATTATGGCCCCCATGATGGTCAGGGCAATCCTCGGCGACAGATACGATGATGCCGGTGAAACAACACTGAAAAAGGTAAGATCAGCAGTCGACGACCTTATTGATAAAACAACCGGTATCCAGACTTTAAGGCAAATGCTTCACCTTGGTGAGCTTGTAAGGGAATTCGGCTTTGTAGCCGAAGGTGACATACTTGACGCCCACGGCTATAAGGAGATCTACAACGAAGATCTGCTTGCCATGGTCAGACGACGGGAAGCAAAACTCAGACGGGGAGAGATATCAACGGATGATCTTAGTATCAAGAATGCAATTCCTTTCCTGAAAGTACTTTACGAAAAAGGGATCAGGCTCTGGCTTACCAGCGGAACCGACACGGCCGATGTCAGGCATGAAGCAGAGGTGCTTGGCTATGCATACCTTTTTGAAGAAAGGATATTCGGAGCGACAGGGGATATTGATGCCGAAGCGAAGAAGATGGTTCTCGATTCGATACTTGATTCGATCGGAAAAGATGATGCTGCATCAATAATTACATTCGGCGACGGTCCGGTTGAGATCAGGGAAACCCACAAGCGCGGCGGCCTCACCGCGGGCGTGGCCAGCAACGAACTCAGGCGCTATGGCCTTAATCCTTCAAAAAGAACCCGTTTGATAAAGGCAGGGGCCGATATCGTAATTCCCGATTTCGCGCAGCCTGAAATTTTACTTGGACTTTTAAATATCAGATAGATGCCAGGTAGTATATTTGACCGGGACCGCCTCATCATCAAAAGCCTTGATGAAAGGAAAAACCAGATCATTTTCCGCGACAAGATGGTGACTCCTGCTTTCAGGCCGGATAATCTTCCGGATGAAACACTCCGTATCATAAAAGAGACAGCATCGAGGATCATAAAGGCCAGGAAAGATAATAAACCTGTCATCCTTGCCTTTGGTGCCCATACAATTAAAAACGGGTTGAGTCCCGTGCTGACTGAACTTATCCGCCGGGGATGGGTGACTCACCTTGCCACCAACGGGGCTGGCATCATCCACGACTGGGAATTTGCCTTCCAGGGCGAATCGGGAGAAAACGTCAGGGAAAATACAGCGAAAGGACAATTCGGGATCTGGCAGGAAACAGGTCTGTTCTTAAACCTGGCCATCACTGTTGGTGCTTTTGAAAACCTGGGTTACGGTGAATCGGTCGGCAAAATGATATCAAGGGAGGGGCTTGATATTCCGGATATGCAGTTTCTTGCCGACCAGGCAGTGAAAAACATTAAAGCTGATCCCGGATATGCAGCATCAGCTGCCGACCTGCTCGGAACAATAAAGAAGCGAAGGATCAAGCCCGGTTTCATGAGCATCCCCCACCCCTTTAAGGAATATTCCGTTCAATGTGCCGCGTATGAACTCGGAGTGCCTTTTACAGGTCATCCTATGATAGGGCACGACATCATCTACACTCACCCCGCGAACAACGGTGCGGCAATAGGAAGAACCGCCTTACGCGATTTCCTGTGCTATGCCGGAAGCGTAGCCGGAATTGACGGCGGGGTTTATCTTTCTATCGGTTCGGCTGTTATGTCGCCGATGATCTTTGAAAAATCACTCTCGATGGCTCAGAATGTTCATATCCAAAACGGGAAACATATTGACGGCCATATGATTGTTGTAGTTGATCTCGCCAGGAATGAATGGGACTGGAACAGGCTTGGAGAACCTCCCGCGGATAATCCGGCATATTACCTGCGGTATTGCAAGACATTCAGCAGGATGGGCGGCGAAATGCACTACCTGCAGGCTGATAACAGGGATTTTCTATGTGAGTTATTCCACGTGCTGTCCGAAACCGGCCCCGACTGATTCGGCGGTCTGTTCCTCCGGTGCTTCCGGTCTGACCTTCTGAAAGCTTTCCATCATCGCTGTCACGCTTGCATATCTCCATGCCTTGAGAAACAGCCGCAGGATAACCAGTAGCTGCGATACCACCAGCATAAGAAAAACTGCTCCGCCTGTAGCCGGTCGCCATGCCGGCATAATCATAACCACGGCATACAACAGCAGTATCTGAACCAGGATCAGCAAAACCATCAGGAGATATGACCTGCCGAATTTGCCAAAGGTAGTGCTGAGTCCGTATCCAATGGCTTCAAATGCCGAAACATTATCGCTGCCTGCCTTCCATGCCCTTGAATAATCGGCCACCAGCAGGAAAACAGGTGTCAGAAACGCCAGCAATAAAGCGCCGGCTAACCGAATGGCGCCTGAGTATTCTCCATTTCCTGATACGCTTGCTCCCAGGGGAACTAACAACAGCAATATCAAAAAAAAGCTATAGGCAATTGTCAATACAAATAAGATCAGCAGATACGGCAGGAAATTGCCGGCGGCAACCCTGAAAAACTCTCTTGCCGAAAATCCACCCGTGTCCTTCCTCATAATGCCGAAAAGACCGGCTGATACAAAAGCATTCAGCATAAAGGCAACAAGGAATGTAAAAATTAAACCACCGGTAAAAGATGATAAGATACCCATACCTGTAGTGCCCAGGTCAGCAAATACTTCTATATCCAGTCCTTCCGCAAGCCTTTCGGTTATCATGCTGCCGCCGAAAGCACTGTTCAGGGCTGACCTGAGCGGATAGACAAGCGATAAGGTCAGAAGAAAAAACAAAAACCATGTAATAAGAACGCCGGTTCGTGCCCTGCACACCAATTCAAAACCTTTCCTGAGGGAACTGAAAATCTTCATCACGGAAATCTTTAAAACAGTAAGAGACTAAATGTAAACTGAATGAAGGAAAGCAGTTTGTTTGCCAGACGGCGGACCGCGAGACGCGAGGGTTTCTCTGTCAGTGAATTGTTTACAAAATTCACATCCATGGCAATCTTGTGTCCGGGATCAATCTTAACCCATTCGATCTGGCGGTGACCTGTATATACAAACTCCCTGTACCTGTCCTTTCCATCCCATACTTCAAGTATCTCGTCGCCGTTGGTGAAATGAATCAGCACTTCCACGGGAAGCATTACTTCACCCAGCCTGTCGACCATTGCAATAGCCGTATAAAGGGAATCGGAATTTTGTGATTCTTCATCATCATCTTCAGCGATGCCTTCATAGCTGTAATGCTTCCTGTTGACTATCCGCGTCACCCTGTAATCACAAATACCTGTACCGAAGAAGGCCTGATCAAAGAACCAGTTCATGTCAGAACCGAATTTCTCTCCATGTTCATTTCTCACAACCTCACTGACCACATCAATGAAATCACTCGCGCGCGGATGTCTGAAAGCCCACTCGCGGTAATATTCCCTGAAAACATTATCCATGGTTTCCTGCCCGATAATACCCTCGAGAGTATGAAGCGATGTGGCTGCCTTAAAATATGTCATCATACCGTAGGTGTCATTGGGATAATTCCAGGCATATTCCCTGTTTGTTATGATTTGCCTTACCGGCGACAGCACATATGACAGTCGGGCCACCGCCTTATCGGAAATACCTAAAAAACGGTGGTCAATCATTCCTGACCCGTTGCCGTAATAATGGTCCATTATCCTGCCTTCCCAGTAGCTGTTCACACCCTCATCGAGCCACGGCTCCTCAAACTCATTGCTTGCCAGGATACCCATGAAATATGCATGACCGAACTCGTGAACGGTAACCATTTCCGGTACATTGACGTATTCAGGCATCCTGTCTGAGGATCCTGATGTGAAAAGGGTTGTGTATTCCATACCGCCAGCTCCGGCTCCCTTCATCGGAGGATCGACAAAAGTCAGGTAATCCCAGGGATAGGGACCCACATGGCTGTCAAGATATTCCAGGGCGTTTTTCACGGCGGCAAACTGCCTTTCAACCTGGTTTATCCGTGTTTCCGGAAGGAGAAGCGTGATGTCGACATGATTCCATTTGTCCTTAAAAACCATGTAACCGGGCCAGGCTGTCCATGCAAAATCGACAATGTCCTCCGCACGGAAAACCTGTGTCTTCATACCGTCATCGATCTTTTCCGAGATCAGTTTGCCGCCCGAACCTGTCACGTATTCTGCAGGCAGGCTTATTTTTACATCATAAACGCTGTGATTGGAATAAAATTCCGAATTTGCATGAAACTGGTGGCAGTTCCATGATCCCCTACCCTTTTCTCCATCGCGTGAAGGCTCATAGACACCGAACTTTGGGAACCACTGAGCGACAAAGTAGAAATCATCAGCAAAGCCTGTCCTCCTGATGGCGGACGGGAGCTTGGTCACAAAGTCAATGGCCACTGTTACTGTGTCGCCCGGCATGGCGGCTTCGGGAAGTTTAATCCTGATTACAGTCTTGTCATAGCGGTTTCCGTCATCCGGGCTGATGTACTCCATCAAAGGAAGAAGATCTTTTTCGCCATTTCCGGTAAACGATTTTATCTCAATCCATCCCGGATCGGATTCCTTCCTGCCGGGAGATCCCCCTGACTCCTTGTAAAATGTTGTTCTGTTGCTTCGGAACGCATTCATATACAAATGCATTCTGATCTCCGGAACGGTGTCGGCAGTATTATTGACCCAGTATGCATCCATCTTCCCGGAAACAGTTTTGGCTTCCGTATCCAGTGATACATCGAAACTGTATCCGGTTATCCTGTCGCTGAGAGCTTTATTTTCCCGCGGCAACAGTGCCTGGCAAGGGAGCAGAAGCGACAAACTTACAATAAAGCAAAGTTTTAAATTCATATCAGTAATTCTTCCATTCAGGAATAGATAAAGAATATCCCCCCGTATCCCGGAGGGATATATATTAGGAGGCTGGGTTGATTCAGAGGGGTAGAAACACGAGTACTGTCCTTATTTCGAAACCTCCTGTTTTGTCAGGGTAACCGGTATCTCTCCTTCAAAATAGACAGCCTTACCTGTCATTTTCTTGTCACCATCCAACTTAAGATGAATAACAACTTCCATTCCTTCAACATAAGCTGTGAATGTAAACGTATCTTTTTCAAGCTTTGCCGATTCGCCTGTCAGGTTGTAGCCAATGTTTGGGAAAGAGATTGATGTGGAAAACTTTTCATTGGCAAACTTTACATCGATAGTACCTGATGTAAAACCTTCAGGTGCATAGGGAGCTTCAAATTTCCACAAGCCCGTGTATGCCTGGTTCTTTGAAACTGTCTGAGCTGTCAGTGTGAAAACCACGCAAAAAGTAAGAAGAAACAGTGTAAAAATTCCTTTTTTCATCATAATATAGTTTTGAGTTTAGTTTTTAATGGTTTGATTGCTATCCCGTTCATGAAGGGATGGGTTTCGTCCTTGAGTTTATTTAGTTGAGCCAAATATAACTAAATCTATTGGAAATTTGCCAGCTGTGTCAGGCAATATCAACTCCTGATGGCCCGGGAAAGTACATGTTAACGGCAAATTCTTCAGGAAAATCCTGAGCATCCGACAGTTCAACGTACCTTGAATTTTCAAGAATCCTGAGCATGCGCTTTTCATGCTCATCCGACCGGAGGTTCTGCACGGCGCCGATTCCCGCGCTGTTCCCGACCGGAAAGATCCTGTTTTTCAGTTCCGAAGGCAGAAGACCCAGGGCTATGGCCGAATCAATGTTAATGTAATTTCCTATACCGCCGGCAAGGAAAAGAGCTTCTATATCTTCAAACCCTATCCCGGCATGCTTCATAAGAATTCGTATACCTGAAAAGATTGCCGATTTTGCCAGCTGGATCTCCCTTATATCCTGCCGGGTTATCATTATATTATTTCCGGGATAAACAACAAAGGAATCTTTCAGGAATCCGCTTTCGTCCACAATACCTTTCCTGAGAAGATATGCCACGATATCTACTATCCCTGATCCGCAGATTCCCTCCGGCTCAGTATTCCCTATCACCGTGATTCTTCCGTCGTCGGAATAAGCTGATACAGCACCCCTTACCGCCGCCATGCCGCAGGACAGACTTGCACCCTCAAAAGCAGGTCCGGCAGCCGCGGAACAGGCATAAACAGTATCGCCGGCCACAAGCGCTATCTCACCGTTTGTACCTATATCCACGAACAGGTAGTTTTGATAAAGCGGTTTCAGCACTGCCAGGCCGGCAATGATATCTGCGCCGACATACGCCGACAAACATGGAAGCGTGATAAGCTGACCATCAGGGTTGATATTCAATCCGGAGGAGACGCCCCTCCTGACCTGCCTTTCAGTGAACACCGGCGTGAACGGGGCCAGGGCAATAGACACGGGATCCTCGCCCAGAAGCAGGTGAAGCATGGTGGTGTTGCCCGCCACGACAATCTTTTCAATATCGCGGGTATCCAGGTCGCGTTCGGTCAGAAAGGTTTCCAGCTCAGAGTTTATGGAAGCACATACAACAGTCTGAAGATCCCTGAGCCCGGTATCATTCTCCTGACACCAGGTGATCCGGCTTATTATGTCGGCCCCGAATCTCATTTGCGGATTCAGAAAGGTCGATATTTTCTCGATTGCGCCATCAATAAGGTTCAGGAAGTAAAGAGCCACGGTGGTTGTACCCAGATCAACCGCCACTCCGTATGGAGAAGGGCTGTGAAAGGAAGACGGCTCCGGCCTGAACTGAAAATCCTCAAGGAATTCCGTCTGCCTTGCAAGAATTTGGGCTTCATCATCGCCAGGTAAAATGACTTCAATATCGCTTACCGGGTAATATCTGCATGAAAGCACTTTCCCGGTACCCGATACCCATACCGTGCATTTTCCGCAAAGACCCCGACCGCCACACGGCGAATAAACATTGTATCCGTTTTTTCCGAGAATGGTCAGAAGCGGGATCCCTTCCTCCGAATCCATCTCCCTGACTCCGTCACTGCCTATACATCTTATCCTTATCATTTCATTCCGGAATCAATATGGCATATCGTATTCAACCCTTTCATTTCCGGATAAAATTATGATTTTCGCATATAATTGCCAATAATCGGATTGTCAATAACCATGTTGCCGTTCATTTTATACGCGATGATGCAAAAAGGATTAAATTTGCCGATGATCGTGAAATACATAAGATGGGTATGAAGAAAATGATTTTCGTCCGACACGGTAAGGCCGAAGAATATACTGGATCCGGCGATTACGAAAGATCCTTAACCACGAAAGGCAAAACGGTTTCGGGAAAGATGGCCCGTATGCTGAAACAGAAAATAAAGGATCCTTACGTACTGGTTACAAGCCCGGCCTTCAGGGCTTATGAAACAGCTGTGATCTTCGCGAGGATACTGGGATACGATACAGAAAAGATAATCCTCAGGGAAAGCCTTTATTCACCCGCGAACCTGAAGTCATTTGCCGTGATAACCGAAGAACTTGATGAAAAATACAATGCTGTGATATTGTTCGGACACAATCCCTCGTTTACTGAAATACCCGACATCCTTTCCATATCCGGTTGCGATATAGTCCCGAAAAGCGGAATAGTAAGCCTGTCATTCAAAGCAGAAACCTGGAAAGAAGTATTTGGGGAGAAGGGATCTGTTGAGTTTTTTCTTAAACCAAATGAAATACTATGAACAAGACTTACATCCCTAAGGAAATAAGCTGGCTCTCATTCAATGAAAGAGTGTTGCAGGAAGCCGAAAACAAAGATGTTCCGCTTATCGAGAGGTTCCGCTTTCTTGGAATCTACTCAAATAACCTTGACGAGTATTTCAGGGTAAGGGTGGCAACCCTGAGAAGACTGAGCCAGCTGGGTTCCAAATCACAAAATGTTCTTGGCTACAGCCCCAAGGCAACCCTCAAGAAAGTCAATGAGATAGTCCTTGAGCAGAATGCCAGGTTCGAGAAAGCCTATACCGGACTGATCCAGGAACTTTTAAAGCACAATATTCATATTGTCAACGAAAAGGAACTGAATCCCGAACAGTCGGAATTCGTAAGGAATTATTTTCTCAAGGAAGTGCGCAACAGACTGATGCCTTTTCTTTTCGATAAGGACAGTGATTTTCACAACCTTACCGACGATGCAATTTACCTGGCCATATCCCTTTCCAGGAAAAACGATGAAAAGCAGAAATACGCCCTTCTTGAAGTACCGACGGATGTCCTTCCAAGATTTGTTGTGCTTCCTGAAACAGATGAAAACAAGTATCTGATGTTCCTTGAAGATATTATCCGATTCGGACTTAAGGACATTTTCTTCATTTTCGACTTCGATGAGATCAGGGCATACACGATCAAGCTGACACGTGACGCGGAACTTGAGCTTACAGATGATATCGCCGAAAGCTACATTGAGAAGATTTCCCGCAGCATCCAGCAAAGAAAGCACGGAAACCCCGTCAGGTTCATTTACGACAGGGAAATGCCGAAAGACATGCTGAAAATGCTTACCCGGCTGCTGAATTTCGGGGCTGATGATACCCTTATACCCGGCGATCGCTACCATAACTTCAAGGACTTCATGAAGTTTCCCCAGTTCGGTAAGAAAAAGTTCTATTATGAACCCTTCAGGCATATCCCCCATAAGGACATCCCCTCGGGAAAAAGCATCCTTTCCGCGATAAACAAAAAGGATATAATGCTCTTCTTCCCTTACCATCCTTTTGAACACTTCATCGATCTGCTGAGAGAAGCATCCATTGATCCTTATGTCATCTCCATACAGATTACCCTCTACAGGCTTGCAAGAAACTCGAGCGTGATCAATGCCCTGCTGAATGCCGTAAGAAACGGAAAAAAAGTTACAACCATAGTAGAGCTGCAGGCCCGTTTCGACGAGGAAGCAAATATTCTATGGGGTAACAAGCTTATGGATGAAGGAGTTAAAGTGATTTACGGTGTTCCCGGACTCAAGGTGCATGCAAAACTATGTCTTATAACCCGTTCAAAGAACAACATACTCCACAGGTATGCAGCTGTCGGAACAGGTAATTTCAATGAGGATACTGCAAGGGTCTACACAGACCACCTGCTCCTGACTGCCGACAAGAAAATCACAAACGATGTGTTCAAGGCATTCAATTTCTTCAATGTAAACTACCGGAAAGACAGATACTACCATTTAATCCTCTCCCCCTTCTACCTGCGTAACCGTATAACTCAGCTTATAGAAAATGAAATTAAAAATGCCGCGGCGGGGAAGAAGTCATTTATTTACATTAAGCTCAACAACCTGACCGACCCGGAGATTATAAACCAGCTGTATGAGGCAAGCCGTGCAGGAGTGACCGTGAGACTGATTGTCAGAGGTATGTTTTCGGTTGTGACAGGAACAAAGAATCTCAGTGAGAATATCAAGGCCATCGGAATTGTCGACCGTTTTCTTGAACACAGCCGTTTCATGATATTCTGTAACGACGGGAATGAGGAATGCTTTATCTCGTCGGCCGATCTGATGACAAGGAACATTGAGCACAGGATAGAGGTCACATGTCCGGTTTACGACAAGACACTGAAAAACGAACTTAAAGAGATCTTTGAGATCCAGTGGTCAGATAACGTTAAGGCCAGAAAGCTTGATCCTGCCCTGGCTAACAAGTTCGTCAAGCCCGGGAAAAAGCCTCTCCTCCGCTCCCAGGTGGAGGTTTATTCGTATGTCATGAGAACAAGCGGCAAATGTCCCGATAAATAAAACTGGCAATGAACATCCCGGCCCTTATAACCGGTAGCATCGTCATCATTGTCTTTTCGTGGTTCTATTCGGTAAAAGGTAAAAGATACCACGGGATACCGCGTTTATTTGCTTTTGAAAGTATTCTGATACTTGTTCTCCTGAATATTACTCACTGGTTTTCAACCCCTTTTTCGTGGAACCAGATCATTTCCCTGATCCTGCTGGCGCTTTCTGCATGGGTTGGCATTGCCGGTTATGTAACCCTTTACAGGAAAGGAAAAGCAGAGGGAGATTTTGAAAACACTACAGTGCTGGTCAGGTCAGGTGTATATGGAATTATAAGACACCCTTTGTATTTATCACTTCTTCTAATTGGAACAAGTATCATGATGATAAAGCTCACCCTGCCGTCCATAATTGCAGGTCTGGTCAACCTCATTGCTCTCGGGGTTACGGCATATATTGAAGAAAAAGAAATGGTGGAGAAATTCGGTCAGCAGTACAACGATTATATGAAGGAGACGAAAATGTTCATCCCCTTCATCCTGTAAAAACAGTAGTAAGAAGTACTCTTTCTGAGCGAAACACTCCCCTGCCGGAACAGTTCAGTATTATCAGGTCAGGCTTTATTTTTTTACCGTGGAATCGTTCCTTATTACAACTACCGGCATTGTCATGCCCATTGATTCAATATTAAATTCACCTGTAATTTTCATAGAGGATGACTGACTCATCAATATGCCGTCACTGATTGCCACCAGGCATTCCGAAGTTATTGAAAAGGGTCCCTTGATACTAAGGTCCATCCCCTGGGCCTGAAGGCTCATTTTAAAAGTCCCGGTTCCTTCCTTGGTAATTCTGGCACATTCAACTCCATCAACCATTTCAATGGCTTCCAGCTTGTTTATAATATTGCTGATTATGGTCCGATCCATCGCGGCAGTCTTCATGGACGAAGAATCGGAGGTGTTCCATGTGTCTCCGGGTTTCACGGGATTTTCAGGAAGCAGCGGGAAGAAATCATGGAGTGACTCGGAAAGGTTTGATTCGCCACTGCCTTCAACGTTAAAAACAATGGCTTCGGCACCGGAGAGATCTACAGCTTTGCCGCATGGGGAAACAACAATTTTGCAGGTTTTGCCTTTAATGCCCATAATCGGACCGCCGCTGTTGCCCATAGGTGAATCGGAACTCTGCCCGAGAGTGTCAACGGTTATTTCCAGCACATGATCTTTGCCCTGCAAACCGGCTTGTTTAACACTGCAGCCGAAGGCAGACGTTACGTCAATCTGCATGGTCTGACCCTGCATGTCAATTATCTGAGCCATCTCGCTCGTGGAAGAATAACTTACGGGCTTGTCAGAAGAATACTTGTAAGCAATCGTCACCTCCTGTGACAGGAGTGAAAAAGACAGGCCGGATAACAAAAGGATGAGTCCGGTCAGAGTGGTTGATTTTTTTAGTTGATTCATGGCATAAGGTTTAAATGACTAAAATAACTCGGTAGGAAATAAAATAAAGCTTCCATGTACAATACACACAAATACGCGATTATGTAATTTTCAGCCTGGTACAGGTACTGCGCCTGGACGGGGTACCGTTAAAACTTTAATTAGATTATGATGTAAATTTAGGAATAATTAGTCACATCCAGCTTGCAGCAATGAAAATATTAACAATCGCGGGCTTCCCTCACCGTAATGATGAGTAATGATGAGTAATGCCAAGTAATGAAGTTACTTGAGATAGATCTTCAGAACCCCGTTTGCTCCCATTGATCCGTACAAGGTTGTTCCCACATCGTCTATAAACTCGATCGATCGTATGTACTCGGTGTCAATAAAGGAGATATCGGATACGATTTTGTCGTCAACCACCAGCAGAACCTGAGGATTCATGTCGAATGACTTTCTCTTGGTGTTTACAATCGTATTGCCCTGGACTCTCACATTGTATATCTCACCTGCAATGGCTTCATATACCGATTTGTATTTGGAGTAATCCTTCACACGCTTTCCCTGTCCTGATGTGAGAGCATCTTTCAGAACACGCTCTGCAATATGGCCATTGCTGATGGCTTCATTGGAACTCCCGGGATCGCCTCTGTAAATCAGATCGATTTTGTATAGCGATTCCCCTTTCACTTTCTGCTTCCGTGGAATAAATCCGGATGCCGAAACCTTCAGAACATCCTTTTTCATGCACAAAAGGGAAAACATTCCGGTAGAATCGGTCTTCGCCGTCTCTCCCGTTTTGGAGGAGACAACAAGCACATTATTCAGTGGGATCGTCTTGAATGAGGTCACCACACCGCTGATCCAAATCATATCCTGTGAATAAGCCGGATTTAATACCAATATTAATAGTAAAGTTGCGAGAATCGGTTTTATCTTCATGTCATTTCTTATATTAACTACGAATATAATAAGAATTCTAATTGTACTTAGAAAAAGATGAAGGATTTTGACGATCTTAATCCGGGAAATAAATCCGGGAGAGCGGATTATCATCTTTTTCCTGCTTATTTATAATGATTCTATAATAGATCATTGTTTTTGTTTTATACATAAATGGAACTATCTTGCGACATTTTTAAAAACAGGTGTTTATGAAACCGGTGGAACAAAGAGAATTATACGATTACAAGACAACTGACTCATAAATGAACTATAAGGCAGTATAAGATACAAGGGAGCTTTATGGCTCCCTTTTTTTTAAATCAAATTTTAAACATTAATTTTTGAAATGGAAATGATCAGAGCAAATGCAGTAAAGATTTTAACGGACAACATGAATCACGTGAACGGTCAGATAAACGTTCAGGCAGGTCCTGATGGTGGAAGCCGGAATCAATTGTTTACTCTCAAGAGCTATGTTGAGAATGAAGCCAAAAACAATCCTAATTTCTTCAGATGGCTTTTCAACAATTATGATATTGACTTCCATGGGAAAAATATGACTTCCGAACAGAAGGAAGCCTATGAAGCATGGTTCAGTGAACTGTAACTGTAGAAGAGTATTTTCTTCAGAATCAAATCTGTTTTCACAAAAATATTTTGTATTTTAGGACTCTAAGGATGCGTTGCCCTTGTGACTAATCAAGGGCTTCGCGTGCTTTCTATATCAACGGGTCAGGCACTGTCCTTTTAAGACATTTTCTGATTAAAACATAAAAGGAAATGAACAAGATTACATTAAGCCGGCTGGATCATATCAGGATCCTGAAGAACATAGATAACGCGAAGCTGTCGGGTACTATAAATGCAGCCGAAGCCGAAGAACTGCTTAAGGAGCTGGGCAATGCCACCATTGTTGAACCACAGGATATACCGTCAGATGTTGTTACCATGAATTCAGAGGTAAAAATATGCTTCGCGAATACCAAAAAGCCGGTAACCTTTAAAATTGTATACCCCGAACAAGCAAACATCAGGGAAAATAAAATATCCATTTTCTCACCAATAGCCACTGCCCTTATCGGATACCGGGTTGGAGATGAAATAGAATGGATAGTGCCCGCCGGCCTCACGAGGATACGGATTGAAGATATTATATACCAGCCCGAAGCTGCCGGGGAATATGACGTGTAAAGAGAGAAAAGCCCGGCACTGACGTACCAGGGCTTTTTATTTTGTCGGGGTGGCAGGATTCGAACCTGCGACCCTCTGGTCCCAAACCAGATGCGCTAACCGGGCTGCGCTACACCCCGATAACTATTTCAAATATTCTGACTGACTTAAATAATCTTCCGTTTTTACCTGACGCTCAGTGCCAGTTTCAAACGATGGCGCAAAAATATCATTTATTTTTAATTTCGCATCATACCCCGTAAAATTAAGAAGTCCGGTGACAGAGACTGTCCCGGACTTCATCCACATTCCGAAGAGCCACTTTTCCTGCTTCTGGATTTATTTAACTTAACTGATCAGAATGCGTTTTAATGCAGGAAGGTAACATCACCGACCTTGGTGAAATAATCACCGTCGGCATACCTCCCAGTAACTTTCCATACATAAACCCCCTGGACAGCAAGCTTCCCATCCCTGCTGTAACCGTCCCATCCCTGGTAAAGGTCGCTGCTTTCGTAAATCAACACACCCCACCTGTTGAAGATCTGAAGCTTATATTCAGAAACGTTCTCATGGAAGGGCCTGAAAACATAATCCATCTCCGGATAACAGCCGGGCCTCCAGAATCCGCCGGTCGGACCGGTTTCATTCCACTTGAAGACATTCGGAAAGTCAATATCACCTACCTTCCAGTCAACCCTGACCGGTGTCGCCAATTGAGCGGAATCAATACATCCGTCCTTCGATGTCACGATTAGTGTCACTATATAACTCCCCTGCTCCATATACTTGTGATATGGATTCTTCTCCTCCGATGTCATCCCGTCACCAAAGCGCCAGAATGAAATCGAGTCATGCATACTGTTGTTTGAAAAGACAACTACCTGCTCGTTGTTGATCACATCGGTAGGATAAGCTTCCAGAATGGCTGTCGGATTCTGATAAACCGTTATTATGCCGTTGTGAACCGATTCGCCGGCAATATTGTAAACGATGAGTTTGACAATGTAGCTACCCGGTACATAATAAGTGTGAACCGGATTTTCCTTTACTGAATACTGCCCGTCGCCAAAACCCCACATATAGGTTTCACCATAAAGACTCTTGTTGGTAAACTGCACTGTCAGAGGCGAACATCCGACAGTGTCGGGCGAGAAATCAGCAACAGGAAGCGGAGGCATGAGAACCTGAATATGAATGGTGTCGGTTCCGTAACAGCCGTATTTGTCCATAATGGTTTCATAGCTGATCACGTGTGTGCCCAGACCGGCCTCGGCAGGATCAAAGACATAACCGGTAACGGCCGGACCTGAAAAGATTCCGCCGGCAGGTGTGGCAGTGAGGTTGATGGCAGGACCGTTTATATACACTGTCCCTACCCTATTGATATCCACTACCGGTATCGGGACCACCGTAATATCTTCCGTGTCGGAGTCGCTGCAAGCGGGATTTACAATGCTGTAGTGTATCGTATGCGTACCGGGACCTGCAATTGCAGGATCAAACTTGTCATCCGTCACGCCCGGACCTGACCAGACACCTCCCATATCGTGAGCGATAAGGGTAATCGGGGCATGATTAATGCAAAGGGTATCAATCGGGATGATTGTTGCATCGGGTGTTGCCACCGTTATCGTTATCAGGTCGGAGTCCATGCAACCGTTGGAATCAACAATCTTGTACTCAATCTGATGATTGCCATAGCCCGATATTGCCGGGTTGAAAATATTCCCCGTCACTCCCGGTCCACTCCAGATTCCTCCATCACTTGCAGCAGTCAGAGTTATCGTGGTGTCGGTGATACACAATGTCGGTACCGGGTCGATGGTTGCATCAGGCACTGGCATAACTTTTACAATTGCCGTATCAGTGTCGCTGCAGCCTTCTGCATTTGTTATATTATACCTGATAATATGGCTTCCGACACCGGCAACAGAAGGATCGAACTTATTTCCCGACACACCCTTGCCCGACCAGTTTCCACCCGGATCATGGGCGGTAAGTGTCACCGGCGGTGCATTGGCGCACATACGGGCAACAGGATCGATGGTGGCATCAGGATAATCAACAATAAGGATTATCGCGGTAGTCTCCACCGGGGGATTATCGCCGTTAACACGGTCCTTCGGAGGACCAGGTATATTCGGATCATCATAGGGATTACAGTAATTCCAGTTTCTAAGCGTGACCTGAAAATATTCCCCTACATTCTTGTCAGCGGCGACATTTATTACCTTCGACATCACACCCGAACCGGTTACAGGCCCGGTCAGCGTGATAACATTGTCCGTATAGGGATAGCTCCTCGATTTACCTTCAATGGTAACGGGCTGCCCCGTCATAGTTATATCTGTACCGTATATCCATTGTATCCATCGGGTATTGATATTCGGGTTATCTCTCTCCTGGGGCGGTACGCAGTTGAATTGCGTAAGGTCCTGAAAACGCACATCAGCGCTGTTTCCATAACAGACAGGATATATCTCTGGATTGATATGCATATTGCCCCCGTTATGGTCGTCATCGTCCCATACCGTGACAATCTGCTCCTGGGTCGACGAAGTGCAGAGCGTTCCGTTGACAATAAGGGTGGCTTTAGGATGATAATTGCAAATTCGTCCGGCCGATGTATAGGTATTAGAGGCAGTGACGGAAAAAACTCCGGGTCCAGACTGAATTGCCGGAACCGTGACAACTGAACCGTTATCCCAGTCAAGTCTTATCTCAACCGGGGTGCCGGCATTGTTCACTCCGGTATAGCTGACAGTCCACGATACCGTAACGGGAGAACACAACTTGTCGGGAGTAATATTATTTGCCTTTGAAATAATTGTGCAGGTCTGTCCCGCAAGATTTGCCGAGAATATGCACAATAACAGGAAAAGTATAAAATTTCTCATAAACCTCAAAGCTTTAGTTCATTCTATGAACCACAACTTCTTAAGGTACAATATGCCCGCCCTGAAACCAAGATGCTTTGTCATATGGACAAATAACAGCAAACCTCAATCTTATAATGCTGATATTGACTTTCAATCATTATCCCATTAAAAACGGACAGCCACCTGAATTATTACTCAGGACTCATTAATATATATGATTTCAACGGGACAAGGCAATCCCGCTATTTAGGCTTTATGCCTTTACTCCGCCATCAATTCGATAATATTTCCTTCCGGATCGAGAATAACGCTCTCATAGTAACCGTCGCCTGTATCTCTTGGCATGCCTTTCACTTTGTATCCGTCCTTCTCAAAACGGGCTGTCATGCTGTCGACTTTTTCCCTGCTTCCAACAACAATGGCGATATGGGCTATGCCTATTGTCTCTCCGCATCTGCTCCCTGTAATATCATTCCTTTTCATCAGCTCTATTCTCGCCCCTGATGAAAAGGAAATAAAATATGAAGAGAATCCTTTCCTGACATTTATATACTTCGGGCCTGCAGTGCATTCGAAGTATCTGAGAAAAAATTCCTTTTCCCTTTCAAGATCTTCAGTCCAGATGGCAACATGATCAATATACATACAATCAAATAGTTAGTTTAACAGTTCAGTTATTTCATCTTCGTGAGCCGGCCGTCATTCGTCAAAGACTGTGAAAAAAATGTAACATTAGGGAACAAGTTACGTAAAAGGATCAGAAGCACTTCTTAACTGCACAGTGCCGTCAACCCAAGATGCATGAGACGCCTGCCCCGGCGTCTCTTCTTTTTAATCCACCCTGACTTTTACAACTACCTTCCTTACTGGTGAGTTCTCCCCATCCTTAAGACCTGGCATGTGTGCATCGTCGGGAAAGAAAATAAAAAATCGCGATGGATTTGCCGGACGGTTTTCTCCGCCGCTCACGGTAAAAAACTCGATGTCATTTGCCTGATTGTAGGACTCAAGCTCTGTTATTTTAGCCGATATGGGAGCCACTCCGATAAGTTCCTTTCCGCTTATCACGTATTGAATATCTATATATGCCCTGTGAGCCTCGTGGCGGGCATCCTCCTCGTTTTTTGTAATGTACTCGCTGACAGGAGCATAAACATTATCTCCGTCAATGTCGTAACGTTTCAGCTCGAGCGTCGAAAGGTCATTGTCGCGAAGAAAAGCAAAGGCCTTGTCCCATCTCTCCCTGTGTCTGAAATAGGAAATCGCAAATGATTTCCTGTTTATCGACTCATCAGGAACTGCCTCCCAGCCTCCAAGCCATTCTCCTTTTTCAAACCACTGATCAATCTTCCCGCTGCTCCATCCCGCGGGATCTGAAGAGCCGGAACAACTGTATAATCCGGTTAAACTTGCCATTGCAATGAGTATTAGAAGTATTTTCTTCATATCGTGATGATTCTTAAATGTCAATTACAAATGTTATAAAAAATGTTCAGGATTTAATTTCCTGAACAAAAATATTCATCTTCTGACTTGCCAAGTTTATCAGACAGGGATATTACAGAGGGACCCAGGAATTAATGCACTCAGATCTTATTAATTCAGTCAGCCGAATTTATTAAATTTGTAAGCAGGACTAATGGCTGTTATGGCTTAATCAGCTGGCCGCACACCGGCAAAAAGTTATCAAGATGCAAAAATCAATTGTTATCTGCCTATTCCTTTTCATCGCTGTCAATACATTTTCGCAGCAACTCTCTGAAGCTACCCAGAGAGTATTCATGTCAGTGGAGAATATGCAGTCGGTTATGAATCTGAATAAGATGTCCCAGACAGGGATCACATTCGATACAAGGTATGAGGGAATCAAGGGAACTCCCAGGCTGGCTGACACTCTTCTGCCATCTTTCCTGATGCTTGCCGGACAGGATTATTATTTTGAGATCAATGCAGATCTCGACCTGGTGAACAACACGATCATCTATGCCAGATCAGGAAACACTGCTGAGTTTTCTAATCCGGCTCAATATGTAAAGGAGGTCATTATCAATATAGACGGCAGGGAAGTCCTGTTCCGGACCACATCAGGCCGGAAATTTGATAAGGGAATCAGGGAAAACAGGTTTTACCAGGTAATTGGAGATGGGGAATATGAATTCATAAAGGTGCCCATGAAGAATTTTGTCACAGCCGATTACAAGGGAGCCTATTCCGCCGACAGGCGATACGACGAGTATGTAAATGATACGAAGTATTATATTAAAGGCAGTGAGGGGATATTTCAGCAGGTGCAGCTTAACAAAAAATCAATTGCCAGGGCGATTCCTGAAAAGAAAGATATCATTGAAAAGGCTTTCAGCAAGGCTTCAGGCACCGACAAGGAAGCACTGGTTATATCGATACTTGAGCAATTCTGACAAAAGGCCGGTAAGGATTCCTTTTATATTTTCTCCCTGAGAAGGATCTGACGAAGTTCATTAGGACTAATATTCTCCCTTATCTCTCCTCCTTCCGCGACCGAAATACGACCCGATTCTTCAGACACCACTATTACCAGGGCATCGGTATGCTCCGAGATCCCTATGGCTGCCCTGTGCCTCATCCCTAACCTTGCCGGCAGATTAACGCTGTCGGTTATGGGAAGCGGACACCGGGCTGCAAATATCTTCCCGTCTTCTATAAGAACGGCTCCGTCGTGCAGAGGTGAATTCTTGAAAAAAATTGTTTCGATCAGGCCTGCACTGATAATTGCATCTATCCTCTCTCCTCCTTCGGAATATATATCAAGACTGCTCTTACGCCCCAGAACTATCAGCGCCCCGATCTTTTTCGAAGCCATCGACTCGGCGGCCCTGACTATCTCCTCAGCTTCCCTTGGACTTCCCTTCTCCTCCTCGCCGGCGAATATCTTACCGAAAGAAAACCTCCTCCGGTTCATATAACGGTTACCTATGACAAGGAGAAACCTGCGGACTTCCTGCTGAAACACTATAATAAGAGCTATCACTCCAACTCCGATAACCTGGCCCATCAGTGCGCTGATAAGTTCCATGTTAAGAGCCTTTACTATCAGCCAGAACATGTAAATGATGAATATCCCGATGAATATGCTCAAGGCCGCGGTCCCCCTGATCAGCCGGTAAAGCTGGTACAGAATGATAGCCACCAGGACTATATCTATTATGTCGATTATTGTAATATTAACCATCTTGTTTACTTAGCACTGTTTTTCAGTTTCATGACAAGCTTCACTGCCTGAACCGCTTCTTTTACATCATGAACTCTCAGAATATCAGCTCCTTCAAGAAGAGCCACGGTATTCAGCACTGTTGTCCCGTTCAGGGCTTCCCCGGGAGATATTCCAAGTGTTTCCCAAATCATTGTCTTCCTTGAAACACCCACCAGAACAGGCAGTCCGATTATCGAAAAATCACCGAGATGCCTGAGGAGTTCAAAGTTATGTCCGGAATTCTTTCCAAATCCGAAGCCCGGATCAATAATAATGTCATTCACTCCCATCGACTGAAGCTTTACCGTCCTTTCGCCGAACCATTTTATTATATCGGCTGTTATGTCGTCATACCTGGGATTTTGCTGCATCCAGGCAGGTTTGCCCTGCATATGCATTATTATGTAGGGGACCTGCAGGCGGGAAACAGTCTGGAACATATTACTGTCGGCCTCTCCTCCCGCGATATCGTTTATCATCCCTGCCCCGTGCTCCACAATTGCTTCTTCCGCGATTTCGCTTCTGAAGGTATCAACCGAAATTGCTACTCGCGGGAACTCGCGGCTTATAGCCCTGACAGCAGTGATTACCCGCTTCTTTTCTTCTTCGGGAGGTATCTCGGCAGCTCCGGGTCGTGACGACCATCCGCCGATATCTATGAAATCAGCGCCGTCCTCAAGCATCCTTCCTGCTTTTTCTATTATTTCAGCCTCCGATTCCACCCTGCTTTCGCTGAAAAATGAATCGGGAGTGACATTGATAATCCCCATTACCCTGGGAACCGACAGATCGATAAGCCGACCCCTGACATTTATAGAAAACGGTTTGTCAGTCATAACAGCATTTTTCAGGCCCCTAAATTACAACTTTTTTCCCTCAGACCCTTTCAGCATGGCATAATCTTCTTCATTGAATGTTAATTACATTGCAAGGGATTCAAAATAAATTAAATCCCGATCAGTTTTCATCTTAAGGGATGATTATTACTTTTGCATCAGTTGAAATCGGGAACGCATGAAGCTGTTTGTAATAGAAGGTGTCGACGGATCAGGAAAATCAACCCAACTGAAACTTCTTAACGACTATTTTGCCGCGAAGGGTTATAGTTGTGAACTACTGCATTTTCCCAGAACCGACTCACCTTATTTCGGAGAGCTGATTGCTCGCTTCCTGCGCGGGGAATTCGGTTCTATCGGCGATGTTGATCCTTACCTGGTTGCCATGCTGTTTGCAGGCGACCGCATGGATGCTTCCGGAATGATAAGAAACTGGCTCAATGAGGGCAGGATAGTCCTGCTCGACAGGTATACCTACTCGAACATAGCGTACCAGTGCGCAAAACTGGATGACCCTGATTCGCGGGAAAAGCTTATGAACTGGATACTTTCGCTGGAATTCAGTCACTTCGGGATACCAACACCTGACCTGAACATATTCCTCGATGTGCCGTTTTCATTCACCGAGAGAAAATTGAGTTCAGGCAGAAGAGGTAATGACAGGGATTATCTTAAAGGCTCACCCGACATACATGAGGAGAGCCTGATATTCCAGAAAAAGGTAAGGGACATATATCTGAGAGTCTCGCGTAGCGACAAAAGACTTGCCGTTATCAACTGCAGCGATAACAGTGACAAGATTAAAACACCTGAGGAAATTTCCTCGCTAATCATACAAACTATAACTGAAAGGAAACTGATCTGAAATGAATTTATTAAAGAATGTAAACAGAATTATTATTGGTTTGGTATTCATGTTCTCCGGAGCTGTCAAAGCGATTGATCCGCTTGGTTCAGCATACAAATTCGGTGATTACTTTCAGGCTTTCCACCTCGACTTTCTTCAGCCGTTTGCCCTCGCGCTGGGTATTATCCTCTGTACCGCCGAGTTTGTCGCCGGATTTTCGGTGCTCAGCGGCTACCGGATAAAAACCGGAGTATGGGGTGTTATGCTTCTTATGATTATTTTCACTCCGCTTACCCTCGTCCTGGCTCTTACAAACCCGGTGTCGGACTGCGGCTGCTTCGGCGATGCCATTCATCTTACCAACTGGCAGACTTTCGGCAAAAACGTTATTCTATTAATTCCTGCCCTGTTTCTTTTCATCAACAGGAATAAACTGCCAGGGGTCTGTGAACCCCGAAGGGAGTGGAATGCAATAATAAGCGTATCCGTGTTCTTCGTCATCTTTTCACTGCTAAACCTGAGATACCTTCAGCTGTTCGACTTCCTACCCTACAAAACCGGGAACAATATCCCCGAGGGAATGATGATTCCTGAAGACGCGCCTGCCGATGAATACCTCAGCACTTTTATCTACGAAAAGGACGGGGTGCAGAAGGAGTTTACCCTCGAGAACTATCCCGCGGATGACACCACCTGGGTGTTCGTTGACCAGATATCGGTACTGGTAAAAAAAGGATATATCCCTCCCATTCACGATTTTGCAATCACAACAACCCAGGGCGACGATATAACCGACTGGATCCTTACTAATCCCGGTTATACCATGATCATGATATCGACAAAGCTGAATGAGGCGGCTCAGGAACACCTCGAAAAGGGTTTTGAACTCGGTGAATGGTGCAACGAAAAAGGAATGAGTTTTTACGTGGTTACCGCGTCGGGAAGCGATGTGGTGATGAACTATCAGAACAGCCTGATCTTCTGCACCGCCGATGAGATAACCCTTAAGACAATTATCCGCTCAAATCCCGGATATATGCTGCTCAGGGATGGTAATATCATGGGCAAATGGTCATGGGCCACACTACCTCCCAAAGAGAATTTTGTAAATGACATGACTGCCGCGGAGCTTCAGAAAATGACCCGCAAGCCACCCGTGCTTGTTGTTTATTCACTTGCACTGGCAGCGCTGGTGCTTTTTCTGCTTGTCAGTCAGTTTTTCGTTGTCGGGAAAAACCGGAAAAAAGAAGTGCAGCAGAAGGATCAGTAATGATTATAACAGAAATGATTAAACCAGGAATAATTATAACAGGAATGATTATAACAGGAATGATTGTTGAACTATATTATAAACTAAAAAACTATGAGAAAGAAAATTGTTGCCGGCAACTGGAAGATGAACATGGAACTGGCTGAAGGATTAAAGCTTGCTGAATCAGTAGACACCTATTTCAGGTTAAAGCCATCCAGGGCTGAAGTTGTGCTCTGTACCCCCTTCATTCATCTTGCAGGTGTCGCGGAGCTGCTCAAAGACGGTAAACTGTGCCTTGGAGCCCAGAATTGTGCCTCCGAACCCTCAGGAGCCTATACAGGCGAAATATCCCCTGCCATGATTAAAAGCACCGGAGCAGGATATGTGATTATAGGTCATTCGGAAAGAAGAAGTTACTATCACGAAGACAATGACATCCTTAACAGGAAGGCAAAACTCGCCCTTTCAAACGGACTGAAAGTCATTTTCTGCGTTGGTGAAGTACTCGGCGAAAGGGAATCGGGAAAACATTTCGAAGTCGTGAAAAACCAGGTTGAGAACGGACTCTTCAATCTCACGGCAGAAGAAATCACTAATGTGGTTGTTGCTTACGAACCGGTATGGGCAATTGGAACCGGACTCACGGCCACACCCGAACAGGCTCAGGAGATACACCAGTTCATAAGGGGACTGTTCAGTGAGAAATACGGCAAAGAAATTGCAGAAAACCTTACAATTCTTTATGGCGGCAGCTGTAAACCGTCAAATGCGACTGAGATATTCTCAATGTCTGATGTCGACGGAGGACTGATTGGCGGAGCTGCCCTGAAAAAGGATGATTTCATAGCTATTGTTGAAGCCATCCGATAATATGAGACTGTCAATTGCCGTTTGATGAAAATAACGGTAATCTGCAGTTCAAATAATATAATTAATGGTCAGGAAGTTCATCATACTGGGTTTGCTTTTGATCCTTCTTCCGGCCGGACGCCTTTTTTCACAGGCCAAACCGGCATTTAGCGGCGATCCGATAAAATTCAAGGATGAACTTCTGACTTTTATGGGTCCGGTTCTTCCTGAAGACAAAAGTGCAATACTGAATACTTTCATTGCAAGATGGGACAGTTCCGCCTTCAGCAAGGAGAATATGACCATAATCATCGACCTCTCGACCCAGCTGACGGCAAGACAGATAAGGGCCAATCCGCATTTCATCCAGTTTCTGCAGACACTCACCGATTTCTCCACTTACAACAAAACCGATGCCTTTTTGAATTACTGGCTGACCGGCCTTTCCGAAATGATCTTTAATCCGAAGATAAGGAATGAGAGCCTTGCAAGGTATATCGAGAACACCAGCCTGCTGATAAGAGATAACCTGCTGATTAACACGGGATCGGTAAAATGGAAAGCCAAAAATGCCGATTTAAAGTTCACTCATGATACTTCGTTTCATATTGTCCTGAACAATGTCACGCTTACTTGCTACTCTCAGCGCGACAGCACGGAAATATACAAGGCATCAGGCATTTTCCATCCCGATCTGCAGGAATTCCACGGAACTCAGGGAACCATCACATGGGAAAAGGCAGGTTATCCCGCGAATGATGTATATGCTGAGATCAGCGATTATATTATTGACGTAACAAGGAATACATTCACATGCGATTCAGCCCGGCTCACAAATAAATCGTGGTTCTCCGAACCGGTTTACGGTGTACTGACCGATAAGGCTGCAACTATAACAAGCAGCAACAGGGCAACCTTTCCTCAGTTTGAAACTTACAGGAAACAGTTCAAAATTAAAAATCTATACAAGGGTGTGGATTTCGAAGGAGGACTTCTATTTGAAGGCGCCCTTATTAAGGGAAGAGGTGAAAAAGCTTTTCCCGCGATGATAAACCTTTTCAGGAACGACACGCTCTTCATAAAGATAGCCTCAGCCGACTTCGTGTTCTCAAGCAGTGGTATAAACAGCCAGGAAACCCAGGCAACGATATACCTCGGACAGGATTCCATTTACCATACAAGCCTCGGGTTTTCTTTCAACGGACCGAACCGGAAACTAAACCTTTTCCGGACTAACAATCCCGTCTCACACAGCCCCTACTACAACACATTTCACAATGTCGACATGTATTTTGAAAACCTGTCGTGGAATATGGACGAGAAAAATGCTGTTATTTCGAGACCGATGGGTGCTGCAATGGGACAGGCTTTGTTCGAGTCGTCTACCTTTTTCGACTCGAATGATTTCATGAAACTGATGAACCTCGACAATGAACATCCGCTTACAAGACTCAGGAAATTCAGCGAGTGGTACTACTCCGAAACATTTCCCGTGAGTGAATTTGCCAAATGGCTCAATAAATCAGAGGAATATGTTACAGCCCTGTGCATCGACATGGCAAAGCGGGGATTTATTTTCTATGACCAGTCGAATCAGGAAGTTACCATCAAGCAGAAGACCAGGGATTACATCGACTCCTATGCCGGGAAAAAGGACTACGATGTAATTTCAATTTTCAGCGAGACCAGGGCTCCGCTCGACAACGCTTTTCTTGATCTTAAAGACTTCAATCTGACAGTTAACGGCGTTGAAAGTATTTTTATAAGCGACTCCCAGAAGGTAGCCATTTTCCCCGCTGACAAGCAGATAGTGCTTGGGAAAAACAAACAGTTCAGATTTGACGGAGCAGTTCTTGCCGGCCTTTTTACCTTCTTTGGCAAGGATTTCCAGTTCAACTACGATACCTTTGTTATAAATCTTCAGAGCATCGACTCCATTAGGATCGCGGTGGAAACCGAAGAGCTTGATGAATACGGCAATGCCATTGCACTTTATGTCAATAGTGTGGTTGAACTGGGCTCGGCCCAGCTGTATATTGACGATCCGGATAACAAATCGGGACTGAAAAGCCTGTCCCAGTATCCTATAGTCAACTCAACATCCTCATCCTACATCTTTTACGACAAGATAGAAGGCCTGGAGGGCGTCTACAAGAGAGATGATTTCTATTTCATGATAGACCCCTTCACATTTGAAAACATCGATCACTATTCAAGCTCTGAACTGAGACTTACAGGTGTTTTTTTCGGGGGAAATATAATTGAGCCTTCAAAACAATACCTGACAGTCCAGGAAAACAACTCCCTCGGATTCCAGATGAGCATTCCGGAAGAAGGACTTAAGATCTACGACGGGAGGGCCGTACTATTCGATCAGATACATATGAGCAGCAAGGGCCTGATCGGCAACGGGGTACTAAAGCACCTCACCTCCACCTCCACTTCAGACGAGTACCGTTTCTTCCCCGACTCAATGCTTACAAAAGCGAACACCTTTAATATTGCAGATGACGGCTCCGGACTTTTCCCCGAACTGACAGGCACGGATGTTGAAATAAAATGGTTTCCCGGGAAAGATGAATGGCATGGCTTCAATACAGGCGGCAAAAGATTCAATATGTTCGCCAACGGTACCACGCTCGACGGAAGCATCAATCTGAAGAGCACCGGTCTCCAGGGTAGCGGTATAATCGACATGCCCGATTCAAGGATTACTTCAGGGCAGTTCGCGTTTGAAACGCGAACAATCAGGGCCGACACCGCAGACTACAACCTGAAATCCTCATCCACAAGCGGATATGCCTTTATCGCCGACAATGTCAATGCCGACATAAACTTTGCCACGAAGCTCTCGAGATTCCATCTTAACACCGATTCTTCGGTAGTGAAGTTTCCGGAGGTACAGTATATCTGCACCATGACTGATTTTGAATACAACCAGGATACGAAGATCCTCTCGATGGAACAAAAAGGGAAAAAAGTCTCCGGACTTATGCCGGCTGACCAGCTGCTAAGGACCAGTCTGAGCTCTCCTGAAAAACCAACATTTGTTTCAACAAACAACATCCGCGACACTATTTCCTTTACATCACTAAAGGCGAGCTACAATTTAAATGAGGAATATATTGAGGCCGAAGACATTAACTATATCCGTATAGCCGATGCCCTCATTCAACCCGACATGGGCAGAATCACCATCAGGAGAAGAGCGGCTATCGATAAGCTGACGAATGCCCTTGTTGCAGTCAACAACCGTCATATCCTGCATTCGGCCAATATAGAAATTGAGTCCTCAAGGAGATATTCGGGAAGCGCTGTCTACGATTACACAGACGACAGCAAGCGCGTTCAGCAGATCAGCTTTCCGGAGATTACCGTCGACACCATGGCAACAAGTGCAAAGGGATTCATCCCTGCCGATGCTGAATTCATGCTTAGCCCTGCATTCTCGTTCTCCGGTGATGTTAACCTGTATTCAAACTCCCCGAATCTGCTGTTCACCGGTTCGGCAGGCATCGTCCACGACTGCGGACGTATCAGGAGCCATCCCGTGAAATTCAAATCGTTCATCGATCCGATGAATGTAATGATCGCGATATCAGAAAAACCCAGGAATCCCAATGACGAAATACTTGTTTCGGGTTCATTCATTAATATCGATTCCCTTCATATCTATCCCGCCTTCCTGAGCGAGAAGAAATCATGGTCGGATGCAGGAATGGTGAATGCAACCGGATATCTGTGGTACAACAAGCAGGGAAACAGGTACCAGATATCATCGCTTGAAAAGATCGCCGATCCTTCAGCATCAGGGAACATGGTTTCACTCGACAGAACTTCCTGCATCTTAAACGGTGAAGGAAAACTGAATTTCGGAACAAACTTCGATCATGTTCTGATGGCTACGGCAGGGAATTTCGTTAACAACACCGATTCAGGGAAAATTGAGATCAGAACAATTCTGGGGCTCGATTTCTTCTTCTCCCCTGAAGCCCTGAAAATGGTGAGCGATGAGATCAGGATGATGCCTACGCTCAAGCCGGTCAGCCTGAATTCGGATTTCTATATCAAGGGCTTAGACGATCTTATCGGGAAAAGTGCCGCCAACCAGATAAGACAGGAAACCGGCCTTTTCGGCTCCTCCGCTAACATGCCAAAGGAATTCACCTATGAAATTCTCCTTAATGATGTTACGCTTTACTGGAATGAGGCTTCCTCATCATTCCGCTCTAAGGGGAAGATCGGAATCGGCTATATCGGCGGACAGCCGGTCAACGTGTATGTTGACGGATATGTGGATATTCAGAGAAGAAGAAGCGGCGATATGATTGACATTTATCTCAAGGCCGACCCTTCAACATGGTATTACTTCTCCTATTTCAGAGGTGTTATGATGGCCCAGGCCGGCAATATTGAATTCAACAAGCTTATAAGCTCCATACGGCTGAGAGACAGGAAGCATCCCGATAATTCTGAAAGAAAGCCTTATACCTATATGATAGCTGTCGAGGACAGACTCGGCCGCTTCCTCAGAAGAATGACCGAAGAAGAGGAAGCTGTAATCAATCAACTCGACGGCCTGGTCAGATAAGAGCAATATTTAAAACCCGAATGCGCTATGCAGATATTTTATGTGCCCGGTATCACCGGTGATTCATGCGTGATGGATGAAAGTGAATCGCGACACTGCATCAGGGTGCTGCGTATGACCAAAGGCGACCGCGTGAAGCTGGTTGACGGCATGGGCGGATACCACGAGGGAATCATTACCGGCAGCGACCCATCAGCCTGCAGGATAAGGATAACTGACAGCTATCAGGGATTTGAAAAAAGGGAATACAGGCTTCACATGGCCGTGTCGCCCATAAAAAACCAGGAACGATTCGAGTGGTTCATCGAAAAAAGCGTAGAACTGGGAATTGACGAGATAACACCACTGATCTGCAGGAATACGGAAAAGAAGGGCATAAAGACCGACAGGATAAACAACATCATCATTTCGGCAATGAAGCAATCGCTCAAGGCTTACAAACCACTGCTAAACGAAGCGCTGCCGTTCGGAAAATTCATTGCTGCCGGGCATTCCGGGATAAAAATGATAGCCCACTGCAATCGCGGTTTTGAATCAAGAAAAATGGATCTTATCTACCGGAAAGGTATGGATGCGCTAATCCTGATAGGCCCCGAAGGCGATTTCAGCATGGAAGAGATTGACCTGGCACTGAGCAGCGGATTCAAAGGGATCAGTCTGGGTAACAGCAGACTGAGAACCGAGACGGCAGGAATCGCCGCCTGCCATTCAGTCTACTTCATCAATCAGTAAGCTTAGCCTCTCCCCTGTTTGCTCACATCATCCCGTTTTCCCTTGTACCTTCCGGCATTGCGAAGAGCCTGCTCAAGAAGGTAAACTATCTGGCCGTTGGTGCTGCGCAACTCATCAGCAGCCCATTTTTCTATCGCTTTGAAGATACGGGGCTCAATCCGGAGCAATATAGATTTCTTCTGACTCATATCAGGCGTGTAAGGTTCATGTATTAACCACTGGTACGATTTGGTTAGATAATACAAATGTATGAAATATATATCAAAACAATATCATCATGATATATTATTATATCTATTTGATATTGTCATAATATCGTTTTGATATTAATATGATATTATTATGATATCGCATTGATATCTCCATGATATTGTTTTGAAATATACATGGGATTATCCGGAAGCTTCTAGGCAGCTCCCATGCCGGGGCACAAAAAAAAGATCCCGGACAAAAAGCCCGGGATCTGACAGGCATAACGCCTGGAACACACATTAAACCAAAACAGCTATTATCTCAGCAAATTGTTTTCCTGGTCGCCCAGTACGACATAAGCTATTACGTAAATATCTCCACTGAGTCCGTTAACCGTAAAGGTATCGGTCGTAGCTCCGCCAAGTCCTGCATGAACGTGGGGATAGTCTGCCGGATCGACTGTGTAATCGCCATCAACTACCGGAAGAATGTCGTTGCCAATGTACATGCGTGCTTCGCTGATCTTATAATCTCCGATCATAGTGATGACAGCTGTTGCAGTTCCGTCGGAGTACTGCATTTTAATGTATCCCACTTTCGTTGCCCCTTCAACATCACAACCGTCAACATTGGTCCACAGTTCGTAGTGTGAGGTGAATTCTTCATTTGGTGCCAGGGCGCCATTGGTCCATCCCCACTGATCAAATCCATACTCTGCAAATTCCTCTCCGAGGAAGCAATGCACCATCGGTTCGTATGTTTTCCTTGCAAAGGCGATCATTGGTTTTTCCTCCTCATCCGGTTCTTCAACAAAGATCTCCCTGAGAGCTGTACTGCAGTCGTTGGCATCGGTAATAATAACACTGTAGACACCCGGACCGAGTCCGCTGAGGTCCTGGGTTGTGGCGTCATTGTTCCAGAGATAGTTGTAGGGCGGTGTTCCGCCTGTAACTGTTACATCAATGGCTCCGTCGTTGGCTCCATAAGACGAGATTTGGGTTACAACGCTTGATGCACTGATTCCTGATGCAGGCTGGAGTACCATTATCGTATCCAGGACAAACATACACTGGGCAGCATCATAAATTGTAACTGAGTATTCGCCTGCCGGAATGTTCTCAAGGTCTTCCGTTGTAGCTCCGGTGTTCCACATAAAGGTATAGGGAGCGGCTCCGCCGCTTACGGTCACATCGATATTGCCGGTTGAAGCGCCGAAGCACTTAACATCGGTCACGACTGCTGAAGCTGAAAGGTCGCATTCTTCTTCTTCTTCACAACATTCGATTTCATAGTATATAGTACCGAACCATGGACCTCCGGTAACCGGCCTGGATATTGTTCCTCCGTATGCAGTTTCACCTCCGGTGGCTGCATGAGCCTGGATCCATATTCCTTTTCCGCATTGAAGGTCTTCATTCAGGGGAATGGCAAAAGTATAGGAATGAGTGCCGTCGGCAAGGTTTTCGACCTTATACGGAGCCTGACCGGGGGAAAGTCTGCCTGTAGGGGCTGAGTCGAGAATGAAGAGATGAAGCTCATCCAGATCCCAGTTTTCATCAGAATTATAGGTTACATAAAGGAATCCGGCATCATTCGATACGACAACCGTTCCCATCGTTGTATGCTGACCTGCGGTCAGCGGGAAAGTTTGCGACTTGCATGTATCGGCTATGCCTTTTCCGGGAGAGTAATACCCTTCGAAGAAAGCCTTTTTATTAGGGGAAACTGCACTGACGGGATCAATACCAAGCATTGAAAGGCCTGTATCATCATCAGGTTTAGAGCATCCTGCCATAGTTAACAGGATTAATAGAACTGCAAAATACCAGTTTTTAACTTTCATGTTTTTTTTACTTTTTATTTGGTTTAACATATTATTTAATATGCGGCATCATCAGGCCAGGAAAAACCTGTGATTGAATTCAACATCTCTTTCCCTTAACCATCTGCGAAGGGCTTTGGAAATCTTGCGGCACCTTATTATTACTGTACCGGTCTCCTCTGACGAAATTTCATAATGTGTTCTCATGGCTGTCTGGTTTTAAGTTAAAAATTGTATGGTAAAATTAACACTCAAAAAGCTTCGTGTCAATACGCAGAAGCCCACTACATGGGGTTTTGCGGTTGTTTTTAAAAACCATTCATCAGCTTTTAAAAGCCGGTCATGGGAACAGCCCGGATAGTTCACAGGGATTAAGCGGCCGTTCGTCAAAACGGAGGCCATATTTACAAAAAAAACCACCCCGGAAGGTGGCTTTTAGTATTTTATCGCATATAATTATCTGTGTTACTGAGCTTTACAATCAACAAGTCGGGTTAACGGGAAATTAATCAGGTTTTGACCAATGGCATGATTATTTAGACTTAAGAACCCGATTTTGGGCTTTTTGGAGTTCAAAATGACCTGGATCCGGTGTGCAAAACGTCAGATTTGCCAGCTGGTGAGCAGAAAGTGGAAAGTGGAAAGTGGAAAGTGGAAAGCAATACATAATACATCGCCTATAATACATAATACATTGTTTAGACTTTCGCTAAAGTTTCATTTTAAGAGACCTTGCTCGACCTGCACGACTTTCCCCATGCCCTATGCCCTGTGCCGTAAATAAGCTATATTATTTATATTATATGGTATCGAATTTCACAAGTCGTACCTGAGATTTTTCCAGAGTCTTTTTTACATCCGGATCAGAAAGAACTTTTACTTCACCGGCTCTTCCTGGATGACACATTATTTCGGAGATTCCATTTGGTAATTGCATTATAATTGAATTCAAGTCACTCACACTTGCATTTTCAAAAAAAGAATCAATAAACCAGTCAGGCATTTTAATTCCTGCTTCATTATTAATTTTTTCCTGTTCAATAAATGCAGCCGGACCCATCACTTTCATCATCGGAAAAGATTTAAACGGATGAAGCAGGCCATAGACAATCATTTCTTTTGCCGCTGATGCTCCTCCACTACCCTTATTTACATTCATTTTTTTGTAAATGCTGTAGGGCACCGGATTTCTCATGGGAACATTGTATTGCAGGCATATTTCTCTCATTACAATATGAAACGGAGTGTACAGTGCTGTTATATGATGATGGCAATTAATATGATCAAGAGGCACTTCTGAAGAAAGGAATAGTTTGACCTGTGCATTTAATTCTTTTCGGACATCCTCAATTTTTATGTCTGGCAGCTTAGACATTATTTGATCGGGTGAGAAAAAATTACCGTTTTTGTCTACAAGGCTGGGTATTTCACTCGCGGGAAGAAGCGATTTCCCTTCAGTGATATTCAAATGAATACCGATGGGCAAATCAGGATTTTCAGAATGAATACGTCTCAGTGCAGACACGGGTTCCGCAAAGGTTACAAAAGCACTGGTACTGGTAACAATACCATTTCGGTACGCGTCGATTATTGCATTGCTTGTCTCATCGTTCATACAGAGATCATCTGCATTTACGATTATCAATTTGTCTCCGGATATAACTTTCGGTTGTATCTGTTTTGAACATGAACAGAAGATTGAAAGCATGATAATAGAAATGAATAGTTTATGCATAATATTATACTACACTTTGGTTAATTCTGCGAATTAGGGGTTGAATTTAATAAATACGCGGCTGCAATTATTCAAAAAATATGCAGAATTAAGTACAGGGCACGGGGCGCAGAGCACGGAGCAAAGAGCACAGGGCGAAAGAACGGCGTGCGGCACGCGGCATGCGGCAATCATTTTTTTGTCCAAAAATAGCCCTCAAAGATCTTTTTATATTGATTTGTCAGG
>ENA-UPXM01000218-UPXM01000218.1-activated-sludge-metagenome-genome-assembly--contig:-NODE-218-length-83984-cov-12.615115_pt1 | contig 83984 bp, 85 predicted proteins | sample MGYA00238178_ERZ772708 | MGnify/ENA primary metagenome ERZ772708 (study PRJEB29002, sample SAMN05720212) | activated sludge metagenome | isolation source: anaerobic digester from wastewater...
CAGCCAGTTTGTCCTCGAAAGGATATTCATTGAATACCTTCTTTACATCTTCAGGCAGCTTATTCCAGGTATCCTTGTTCATTATGAGATAGAATGTATAAACCTGACCGATAGGCCAGCATTCCGTAACATACTTCACTACCTCTGCAAACCTGAAGGCTCTCATAGTCTCCATAGGTATATAAATACCGTCTACGACTTTTTTGAGAACTGCATCATAGGTTTCAGGCGTTGCGATAACCCTTGGCGTTCCTCCCAAAGCCGCTGCAACCTCGGCAATGTAACCCTGGCCACGTATTGTCATCCCTTTCAAATCTTCCATCTTATGCACAGGCTTTGATGCTGTCATCATAACATTTGCAGGGGATGTGTGCATGGAGATCATATGGATTTTATCCCATTCCTTTGGTTTAAACTTTCTGAAGAAATCATTGGCCACATGATTTGAAACCCATGCATTCGGAAAACCCAGAGGAAGGTCAAGCAGTTCTGTCACTTTAAATCGTCCGTAGGTATATGAGATATTTGAAAATCCGATGTCTGCAATACCTTGAACAACCCCATCATAAATCTTGGGTGCGGTCAGCAGTGTTCCTGCAGTGAAATAGGAGAATTTAACCTTGCCCTGCAACTTCGGCTCAAGCTCCTTTATAAACTGCTCACAGATCTTGGACTGCATTGAAGGCACTGGGAAGTAATTGGTCCATTTTAGTTCGATTGGTGCTGAAACTGCCTCATGGGAAAAGAAAAGAACCAAAGAAAAAAGAACCAAAGCCAAAAAAACAGTTGTTTTTTTCATGTTTAATACCCCTTTCTGTTAATTTTTAAATACTACCCACCCTCGCAGGATCAGTGCTGCCTGCTCCTTAGTCACACCTCCTTATTAAAATTTATCTCTAATTGTGCCAAGCCACCTGACCTTTGCCTAAACAATCCTGTTTCCACCCTAATAAACTTTAGACTCATATTTCTAATTTGGCAAGGAAAAATTATAAGAACCTTGGGGATTATAAAACCAATGACAACGACAATTATCATGGGCACCAGTTCGTATGCCTCAAAGATTGGGTGGCCAAGGAAGCTCATGGTTACATCAGTCGCAGTCAGCAGCATCATAACAGTCAGCACAGTTCCGCCGATCACATTGAGAATCTTGTAAACACCCTTCAAGGAAATATCAAATCTACTTTCCATTTTCCCATCCGCACAATACTTCCTACTTTATTTTTCACTCCCGGAAATCTGCAATCGAATTCTTGTAAATGAAATTCTGTTGTTCCATTTCGTGAACCATCATTTCTCATTTTATTTCGTTGCAAATCATATGATTAAAAAAAACTGATTGTCAAGCAAATTTTACCTCTGAGTTTAAACAGGACTCACAAGTCTATAAATTTGTTTTTGAACTGGCGTTTTAATTCTGCAGAAGACTATTTGCCTATGTTGATTCATTTTTCTTCTCTTTATAGCCGAGCTCTTTAGAGATAGCCGAGGTTGTCCTGATTGTCTCCTCAACTATTTTAGCCATCTCCTCTTCCTTCACAGATGAAGAGATAAAACCAACCCCAACGGCAGCCACGACTTTACCGGTATGGTCGAAAACTGGGACCGCGACACCTGATATTCCCTCAAGCGCTGTTTCCTTTTCGATCACATAACCCTGTAATCGGACCTTACCGAGCCACTTTAAAAACTCTTGTTTTTTCGTAATAGATTTTTGAGTAAATGCTTTCAATGGCTGCTTATGGAGGATTCTTTTTATTTCTCCGTGAGGGAGGTATGCCATAAGAATTGATCCCATCATACCATAGTATGGAGGGCGGCGCGTACCAATCTTTGAAGTAAAGCTTATTGGGTTCTTCGGATCGTCAAGTTTGTCTATGTAAAGAACCTCGTCCTGATCCAGAACACTGAGGAATACAGTTTTACCTAATTTTACCTGAAGGATTTTCAGATGAGAAGATGCAATTTTCGTCAGAGAAAAGGAATCGGAAACGCTTTTAGCAAGGTCCAGTATTCTAAGTCCAAGAGAATAATGTTTTGACATAGGATCCTGTCTGAGAAACCCGAAATCCAACAATGTTGAGCAGAGCCTTAACACAGTAGCTCTCGAAAGATTAAGGGTCTCCGAAAGCTGTGCCAGAGAAAGGGTTGGCCTCTCGTCACTCAGAGCATTCAGTATTTGTAATGCTCTCTCTAATGACCTGTTATAAAAGCTCTTGCCTGTATCCTCTCCATTCGATTTCATTTAATGAAACACCTTTTCATAGAGTTAACAGCACACGATTCTGTTTGTCAAGAAAAAAAGATAAAATTTTCTTGACAAATATAACCCTCATGGTAATATCATCACATGAACAGCATTTTCATTAGATGGAATGTACAGCCTGTCCACAAAAAAGCGATCCTTAGTTTGCATGTAAGTGTGATAATTCTTTACTGAGCACAGAATACATAATAGTACGGATCTATCATATTCCTGCTGCTGTTGCTTTTTATAAAAAATATAAATATGAGGTGACATATGGCGATAGAAGGTTTTACAGAATACGCAAAGGAAGACCGTGAAAAGTACAACAGGCTGAGGTGGTGGCTCGGACTGACATGGGGGGACCTCTTTGACAAGGCTACCGACATCTATCCGGACAAGATTGGCCTGGTTGACGGCACTGGCAGATGGACCTACGGGCAGCTTCGGGAGAAGGTGGATCGCTTGGCGATAAGCCTCATGAAGCGTGGTATTAAGCCAAAGGACTGGGTGTTACTTCAGTTTCCAAACTGGCATGAATACATCATTTCTTTCTTTGCCATGCAAAAGATAGGTGCTTTGACACTTCTCCTTATACCCAGACACAACCAGTCAGAGATCAATCATCTCTGTGCTTTGACAAAGCCAGTAGCATGGATAGTACCAAAACAGTACGGTAAAATCGACTATGAGCCCATCATCGATGATGTTTTGAAAGAAAACCCTCAAATTAAAACCATTATTCATGTGAGGACTGGGAAAAAAGGAAGATACCCTTCCCTTGATGAATTGATCGAAGAGGCAGAACTTACCCCTGAAAACCTCAAAGCCCTTGAGGAAAGGCGGCCTGACCCTGATGAGGTATCCCATATAATGCCAACAGGCGGAACAACCGGCCTGCCAAAAGCGAGTGTGAGAACCCACAACTGTTACATCTGCAACGTAGAGTACCATTCACGGGTTTGGGAAATAACTAGCAATGACACGCTTATGGTAGTCACCCCTGTCGGTCACAGCATGGCCATGCACTGGGGTATTGGTGCAGCATTTCTCAATTTTTCAAAACTTGTCCTCCTTGATTCAACCCAACCGGAGGATATTTGTGAATGGATCCAAAAAGAAAGGGTCACTGCCATTCCGTCAGTGCCAGCACTCATTGCCAGAATCATCAACATGGAGGATATCGAAAAATACGACTTGTCATCCCTGAAAAAGATATCCGTTGGCGGGGCACCAAGCACACCTGAACTGTTGCGCGGCGCCTATGAAAAACTCAAATGTATCGTCATAAATGGATTCGGCTCATCAGAGGGTACGAACACGGCAACCCGACCAGGGGATAGCATGGATATTATCTGCAACAGTGTGGGAAGAAAGGCCTGTCCACATGATATAATCAAAATTATAGATGATAGTGGAATTGAGGTTCCTCCCGGCGTTGAAGGAGAACTCGTATCTAAGGGCCCGGGAATTTTCACAGGATACTTTAAATCCCAGGAGGAGAACAAAGAAACCTTCACAGTCGACGGTTTTTTTAAGACCGGTGACAAGGCCCGAAAAGATGAGTTTGGAAACATAACGATAACAGGCAGAATCAAAGATATAATCAACAGGGGTGGTGAGAAGATCAGCGCCCTTGAGATTGAGCACCGCCTCAGTGCCCATCCTCAAATCCAGGAAGCAGCGGTTGTGGGTATGCCAGACAAGATCCTTGGTGAAAGGATTTGTGCGTATGTTGTTCTCCGTTCAGGAGAAAAACCCACGTTTGACAGCATCATAGCCTTTCTTAAGGCAAATGGGGCTTCTGTACAGCAGCTACCGGAAAGGATTGAGTTCATTGAATCTTTGCCAGCAACAAAAGTCGGGAAGGTAGATAAGAAGGCTCTCAGGGAAGACATCAAAAAGCGGCTTGAATAAAACTTTCCTTTGCCATTCATGTTTCCTCTGAATTTGCTTGACAGATGATTCGGTTTCTCATATCATGTTCTATGCAATTTAGAAACGATGTTTCATAATTTGAAATGAAAGGAGTGGTTATGGAATTCTGGAATCCTTATACAGAGACTTTGCCGAGGGAGAAGCTGGAGAAAATAGAGTTCTCCTATTTCCAAAACCTTCTCTCATACGCCAAAGCCAATTCCCGGCTTTACAAGGATAAACTGAAAGGGATCAATATTGATGATATCAAAGTTTTTGAGGATATCAAGAAAATTCCCTTCACTTACAAGGAAGAACTGAGGAAGTGGCAGGAAGATGTGGACCCCTTTCCTTACGGCGGTCTTCTTGGCATTGATATTGCTAATGTTTCAAGTTTCAGGCAGACGAGCGGTACTACAGGAAAGCCCGTCTATGTGCCTGAATCATACGAAAGCTGGCAGTGGAGAGTAGAATCGTGGTGTCATATTCTTTACATGGCTGGATTCAGACCACGGCACAGAGTTTTTCTTCCCTTTGGTTACAATGTTTATGTGGCATTCTGGGAAGCCCACTATGCTGCAGAAAAACTTGGCTGTGAAGTTGTGCCGGGCGGAGCACTTGATACGAAAGGACGTGTTAATAAAATAATCGAGCTCAAGGCCAACGCTATGTGCGGTACACCAACCTATCTTCTCAACATTGCTCAGGAGGCCGCATCCATGGGCATTGATCCAAAGTCTCTCGGCATCGAACGTGCGCTTGGTGCAGGGGAACCGCTTCCAGAAGCAACACGCAAGAGGATTGAAGAAACCTATAATTGCAAGATGTATGACCACATCGGCAGCACAGAAACCTGTGGTTTTGCAGGCATGTGCGAGGCTCAGCAGGGCCTCCATATCGTTGAGCCCTTCTTCCTCGTTGAGTTGCTCGATAAAGACACTCTGTCCAAAGAGGTGTCTGAGGGTGAACTTGGTGTCATAGTTATCACGCCTCTTGGAAGAAGATCGTTCCCTGTGATCCGCTTCAACACAAATGATGTTGCTATAAAGGGCCCTTCAACCTGTGAATGTGGCAGAACATCGCTCAAGCTCATGGAGATCGTGGGAAGGGTGGATGACATCAGCAAGATTCGTGGTGTCCTTTTCTCGCCAAAGACGGTGGAACAGCTTATCAGGTCTGAATTCCCAGAGATAGTGGAGTACGAACTCGTTGTCACTCGTGAAGACATTATGGACAAGATAACGCTCAGGATAGAGGCCGATCCGAAACTGAATAAAGATGAGGCCGGGGAAGTTGCAAAAAGGCTTGGCGAGAGGCACAAGATCAAAACAAATCTTTCATGTAAGGTTGTTGTCGAACCTCAGGGGACACTACCACGGTACGACCTTAAGGCAAAAAGATTTAAAGATATGAGAGGTAAACACTAATGGATGAGATCAGAAATGAAATAATGAATATAGAAAAGAGCGCGGAAAAGTTAAAAACTCTTGCAAAAGATAATAATGCTATAAGGAAGAACGCCGAAATAATACTGACTTTTCTTTATATACTTAAATTCATAACCCCAGCAACCGATTGAGGGTTATACGTCAGTGTTATCGGTCCTTAGATTTGTTTAGACCTTCAACTGGCATAGCCTTCGGGGAGATCGCCCCCATCTCTCCCCTTTTGTCATGGCCGTTCCTCCATAATTTGGGGAACGGCCTTTTAAGTATGTGAGAAAGAACTGGGGTAAGGGCTGCAACCAAGCTTTTAAATCTGTTATTGACACACTTGTTGCCTTATGCCTTTAATTTTTAAATTATGAATGATGATCAAAAAAAATATTCCGTTAGAGTCCTTGAGAAAAGCATAAAGATTTTTGATATCTTTTCCTATGGTCATGACTCTTTCACCCTCTCCGAAATAAAGAAGAAAACAGGGCTCCCCAAAACTACCGTATTCAGAATACTTAAGACATTTGAACGGGCAGGTTTCTTCAAGTATGACCCTGATCAGGAAACATACAGCCTGGGGTTGCGCTTTCTTGAACTTGGTGGACTTGTATACTCGTCTCTCTCAGTCAGAAAAGCAGCAGCTCCGTATATGGATGCTCTTTCAAACAGCCTCAAGGCCACGATCCTCCTCGGTGTCATGAAGGATGATCAGCTTTTTTACATTGACAAAAGAGAAATGGACAGCATTATTCGGGTAACCTCCCACATAGGCCTTAAAAGACCTCCTTACTTTGGCATGCTTGGCATGATCCTCCTCGCCCATATGGATAGCAAGGAGATAAACCGCCTGCTTAATTTATACCCACCAACAAAGATTACTCCCAAAACAATCACGAACATGGATCAGATACTGGAGAATCTTGAAAAGGCTAAAAAGCAGGGCTACTACGTAGAACAGGATGAGATCGTCGAAGGGCTCCTCGGTGTCGGCGTACCCATCAGGGATTTCTCTGGCAACGTAGTCGCTGCTCTTGGCGCAACCCAGCCGGTTTTCCAAATAAAAGATGGAACTATCGAAAACACAATCAGGCAACTCCTTGAAGCCTCCCGTTCTATCTCCAAAGATCTCGGATATACGTAACCTTGGGTCTGATCATCCTTTGGAAACGGCTTTTCCTATTATTCACAGTCTTGAATCCTTCTGTGTTTTTCTGTAATATGTCTTCATAACACAGTATGGAGGCATCCGTGCCCGATTACAGGGAAATCGATAATTCACCAGCCTTAAACTACATCTTTTATCCTCGCAGTACTCACAACAAGCCACCTGTAAATGCATTTGACAAGACAATCGCAGTCGATGGGAACGTGGTGATTATCTGTCGCTTTTACAAGGGCAACGATGATTGGCCATGGATTGTTTTTTTTCACGGTAACGGGGAGGTGGTCAGCGACTATGATAACATAGCCCCTTTCTATAATAAACGTGAACTCAATCTCGTTGTTGTGGATTACCGCGGTTATGGTGCAAGTACAGGCAACCCTGCACTTAACTATCTTGCCCACGACGCCTATATCCTTTTCAGGGACATAAAAGAGGAAGTTTTACAACTTAGCCATGAAAATAACATCTGGGTTATGGGGCGGTCCCTTGGAAGCATCTCTGCGCTGGAACTTGGACATCACTATTCCGACCAGATAAGAGGACTCATTATTGAGAGTGGGTTTCCGAGCATCACACAGCTCATTTTGCATCTTGGGCTGCCTGCAGGCTCAATAGACCTGTCCACGGTTTATGATGAATGCATCTCACTGGTCAGGAAAATCACCGTCCCCACCCTTATCATCCACGGTGAATACGACATACTTGTACCACTTCGAGAGGCAGAAGATCTTTATGCTAACATCGGAGCAACAGACAAGGAACTTATTATCATTCCCGGAGCCGATCATAACGACATAATGTTTTCAGGATTCGATGAGTATTTTGGGGCAATTCAGAGATTTATTAAACGAACAGGCACAAAACCCTGCTTGGATCATTCGGCAAAAAGCTTGTAGCTATAATTTCACAGCCATAGTAAAAGAGGAAAAGGAAATAAAAGAAAGAAGTGAAATGTTGGAAAAAAATTGTTTACAACCAACAGTTCTGCATCATGGGCTTGCCAAACGCTGAAAGCTAAAAACTTATAGCCAGATAAAAGAACGGAGGAAGGTAATGAAGGCTATGATTCTCAACAAAATTACTAACCTGCGGGAAAACAATGCCCCCCTTGAATTGGTGGATTTCCCGAAGCCTTTTCCAGAGGATAAGGACCTACTTGTTAAGGTTTCTGCGTGTGGGGTATGTCACACTGAGCTTGATGAGATAGAAGGCAGAACTCCACCACCCTTCTTTCCAATTATTCTTGGTCATCAAGTGATAGGTCGTGTTGAAGTGACAGGGAAGGATGTAAAGAAATTCAAGATCGGTGACAGAGTTGGCATTGCTTGGATTCACTCGGCATGCGGAACGTGCATGCACTGTCGCGAAGGTAACGACAACCTGTGTGATAAATTTGAAGCTTCAGGCCGAGACGCCCATGGTGGGTATGCAGAATATACGACTATTTCAGAAGATTACGCCTTTCCCATCCCAGGAGTTTTCTCTGACCTGGAAGCAGCACCTTTACTCTGTGCAGGAACAATCGGCTACCGATCCCTCAGGCTAACCGGCATGAAGGATGGTGATATACTGGGACTCGTCGGGTTTGGCGCATCTGCTCATCTCGTTATCCAGATGGCACGCCACAATTATCCAAACTCACTGATATTCGTTTTTGCACGGAATGAAAGTGAGAGAGCATTTGCCCGTGAACTGGGCGCAGGATGGGCCGGAGATATCGGAGAAACTCCCCCACTGAAACTGAATTGTGCCATCGACACGACCCCTGTGTGGAAGCCGATTGTTAAAACACTGGCAAACATTGCACCCGGCGGCAGGCTTGTCATCAATGCCATCCGAAAAGAAGATATAGATAAGGAGCAGTTGCTCAACCTTGATTACTCTATCCACCTCTGGCATGAGAAAGAGATTAAGAGTGTCGCTAATGTGGCCCGCCAGGATGTACGTGACTTTCTCGAACTTGCCGCTGCAATACCGATACGGCCGGAAGTACAGGTTTTCAGGCTGGAAGACGCGAACAGGGCACTTCTTGAACTCACGACCAGGAAAATCAGAGGGGCGAAAGTCTTGAACCTACAATGAATCGTTCTGGACCACCGCAAGTATCTACCGCATTGTACAGTAATATGATACAATAAGCACCAACCCTGAGTAAGGCATTACACAGACCGAATGGTTGCTTTAAAAATAATCGATAAGGAGATCGCAAATGTGGGAATATACAGATAAAGTTAAAGAACATTTCATTAATCCCCGCAATGTGGGGGAGATAGAGAATCCAGATGGTGTTGCCGAGGTTGGTTCGATTGCCTGTGGAGACGCCCTCAAATTTACTTTCAAACTTGATGAAAACAAAAGGATCAAGGAGGCGAAGTTCAAGACATTCGGTTGCGCGAGTGCCATCGCATCCGCTTCCGCCCTCACTGAGCTCGTAAAAGGAATGACCCTTGAGGAGGCTATCAAGGTAACAAACAAGGACATCGCTGATTACCTTGGAGGCCTGCCTGAGGAGAAGATGCACTGTTCAGTCCTGGGGCAACAGGCACTGGAACAGGCCATAGCAAACTGTCAAGGAGCACCGGCAAAAGAACCTGGTGAACAGATTGTCTGTGAATGCTTCGGCGTCACTGACCGTGAAATTGAAAAAGCTGTCAGAGAAAATCATTTAACTACTGTTGAAGAAGTCACCAACTATACCAAGGCAGGCGGTGGCTGTACAAATTGTCACGAAAAAATCCAGGCAATCATTGACAGAGTTAATATTACGTCAGAACCAGAGGGGTTAAAAGAGCCTAAACAAAAGAAGTTGACCAACATACAAAAAATAAGAATGATAGAGGAGACCATTGAACGAGAGATTAGACCGTCTCTTAAACAGGATGGAGGAGATGTGGACCTCATTGATGTCATTGGCAACAGGGTCATTGTAGCAACACGCGGGGCGTGCGCTACCTGTAAGGCCTCACAATTCACCCTGAAGGGCTTAATAGAACAAAAGCTTCGAGAATTCGTTTCGCCTGGCCTTATTGTAGAGGAGGAACCAAAATGAAGACAATCTATCTGGATAACAATGCAACAACACAGGTTGCCCCGGAAGTGCTGGAGACAATGCTCCCCTATTTCAGTGAACTCTACGGAAACCCTTCGAGCATGCATTCCTTCGGAGGGCAGGTATCAAAAACGATCCAGCATGCCAGAGAAAATGTAGCAAGCTTAATTGGAGCGGACCCGGAGGAGATCATCTTTACCAGTTGCGGCACAGAAAGCGACAACACTGCTATCATGTCTGCTCTTTCTGTAGCTCCTGATAAAAGTCACATAATAACAAGCCGCGTAGAGCACCCTGCTGTAAAAGTATTATGTGAGCATTTAACCCAAAGGGGTTACCGGGTAACGGAATTGCCAGTAGATCGGGACGGAAGGCTCGACATGGAGCTTTTTGAAAACTCGCTTTCGAGGGATACTGCAGTGGTGAGCCTTATGTGGGCAAACAACGAAACAGGGGTGATTTTCCCTGTTGAAAGGGCAGCACAGCTTGCCCATGAGAGAGGGATTCTTTTTCACACGGATGCTGTTCAGGCTGTGGGAAAAATCCCCATCAACATGCGAGCCAATAACATAGATATGCTATCCTTCTCCGGACATAAACTTCATGCACCAAAAGGAATCGGTGTTCTTTATATCAGAAAGGGGACACGGTTCCTGCCTTTTATGCTGGGAGGACATCAGGAAAAGGGCCGTCGCGGAGGGACTGAGAACACAGCAAGCATTGCTGGGCTGGGAAAGGCCTGCCAGTTAGCTGCCCGCAATGTGGAAACAGAAAACACCAGGGTGAAGTATTTACGGGACAAACTTGAAGATGAGCTTCTGAAAAGCATTCCTAACAGCAAAGTAAACGGTGACAGAACGAATCGTTTGCCCAATACAACCAATATCAGTTTTGAATTTATAGAGGGGGAAGGCATCCTCCTCCTCATGGACCAGTTCAACATCTGCGCATCGTCCGGATCTGCATGTACATCTGGTTCTTTACAGCCATCCCATGTTCTCCGTGCCATGGGCGTTCCTTTTACCATGGCTCACGGTTCAGTGAGATTCAGCCTGAGCGTGTTCAATACAGAGGACGAGATAGACTTTGTCATCAACAAACTACCACCAATTATAGCGCGATTGCGGGAGATGTCTCCATACTGGAAGGCTGAGAGTCCGGTGTGCGGGATACGGGATACGGCAACACAGTAAGGGAACAGATTCAAAAGGAAGATGGAAGAAAGAAAAGAGGAAAGGCTGGAAGAAAAAACAAAAAGTGAACATCGAAAGATACAAGATTAAAGGTTGCTGATTATTGGAGATTGTACACTGTTAATGATGGGATGATAAAATGACTGAAAAAGAATTATCAAAAAAAACCATAGAAATCCTCCTCGAAATCAGGAAGCATCAACCTCTGGTTCACCACATAACTAACTTTGTTGTAATGAACAGTACTGCAAATGTAACCCTTGCAATAGGCGCCTCTCCCATAATGGCGCATGCCCACGAAGAGATGGAGGCCATGTCAGCCTTTACCAGTGTCCTAAATCTGAACATAGGAACTCTTACACCGTACTGGCTTGATTCCATGATCTTGGCCGGTAAGGTTGCGGGAGAACGGGGTATTCCCATCATACTGGATCCTGTAGGTTCCGGCGCAACACCTCTGAGGACTGAAGCCGCCAGGAGGATACTCTCCGAAATCCCCATTACAGTCGTCCGCGGTAATGCATCAGAGGTGATGTCGCTATTCGCTGGAGGGGAAAAAATAAAAATTCGTGGTGTTGACTCCATGGAAAGTGTTGAGGCTGTTCGTCATGGTGCTACTGTGATGGCTGCAGAATTGAGAAAGGTAGTCGCTGTCACCGGAGAAATTGATTTTGTTACCAATGGCCATTCATCAATTGAAATTCACAATGGACATCCCATGTTCCGCCGTGTTACAGGAACAGGGTGTGGGGCATCAACTGCAATATCATGTTTTTGTGCCGTTGAGCCTGATCCTCTCGTTGCTACCGCTGCTGCCCTCGGGTATTATGGTCTTGCCGGCGAAGAAGCAGCAAAAGTTTCGAACGGGCCAGGCAGTTTCCAGGTGGCACTGTACGATGCTCTGTACGACCTTTCCCAAAAAACAATGATGGAAAAACTACGAATACGTCCTGTTCGCTGATATAGGTTTTGAGGCCTCTTTATGAGAAAGCCATCATTACAAGATTATCGCTTATATTTCGTCACAGACCCCATTCTTCACAAAGGGTACTCTGTCCTTGAACAGGTGGAACTTGCCCTCAGGGGAGGAGTAAAAATAATCCAGATTCGTGAAAAAAATCTTCCTTTGCCTGAATATTCCAAACTCGCCTCAGAGGCCATGAAACTTACGCGTACACACAATGCATTCCTGATTATCAACGATGCTGTTGATGTTGTGAAAGAAGTAGCCGCAGACGGACTCCATCTGGGCCAAGAAGACATGCCCATTACAAAGGCCAGGGCCATACTTGGTAATGATGTGATCATAGGCATATCTGTTAAGACAGTGGGTGAGGCTCAACAGGCAGAAAGGGATGGAGCCGATTATCTTGCAGTAAACGGTGTTTTTCCAACACAAACCAAAGAAGATCTGGGATATTGCCCCGGACTTGAGGGTGTTGGTATGATAAGAAACAATACCGTTCTGCCCATTGTCGGAATAGGAGGCATCAATCTTAATAATTGCCGCTCAGTTCTTCAAGCTGGCGCAAATGGCATTGCGGTGGTCACCTCGATTACCATGTCTGAAGACATTCCGGGAACATGCAGATCTTTTTTTAAACTCATGAGCACTGTTGATTCAGAAAAAATGGAACGTGATCGCGATTGAAGATTAAAGGGAGGTCCAAAGTATGGTGGTATGCAAAACGCGAATGGTGAAAGGTAATAGCATTACCTGATTTGAGAAAGAGAGGGGGACATACATTTATGGCTAAAGTAAATTTAAAAAGATACGGTTTGTATCTGATCAGATGGCAACTCTCAACCCCTATCCTTGCCGGCGTTCTCTATGCATTATCTTACATGGATAAGATCACAGCCACAGTGATAGCCAACCTTATCGGTGGGCTCATCTTCTTCTGGGTAGACATGTTTATCTTCACATCAGACCGTCTTTCCGTACAATGGGAAATAAGAGATGTCGTTGTGTGTGTGGACTGCGGGAAGGAAGCACGGGGCTATCGCATCATAAAGGCCAAGGAATATGATAAAACAAAAGATGCTCATCCGGAGTTCCGCTGCGAAGCCTGCTCCAAGAAGAAGACAGAGGAGCTGAGGAGAAGAGGCATTGAGATATGACGTCTTATGAAAGGCATGATCAGGGATTAAAGGCATGAACTAATGGAAGCTCAACTAAAAGTAATGCTTGTAAGCTACAGCCCTGAACCGGAAAAGACAATCAGCGCTGCGGCACGGCTCTGTTACAGTCCGGCAGACGCTGAGGACATACTCTCGAAGGTCGGTGATAACGACCAGCAGGATTTCCTCGGTAAACTGACAGCGGTTGGACACTTGAGCCCTGTGGAGCATGCTTCCTTTACTTTTGTCGTTGAAGGCATATCCCGTGCTTGCTCACATCAGCTTGTCCGTCATCGCCTCGCATCATACAGTCAACAGTCACAACGGTATGTGAACGAGAGGGAATTTGATTACATCATGCCTCCTTCAATCAAAGAGAACGGAGAAATGAAGGCGCATTTTGAAAAAATGATGGAGGAAATGCAACAATCCTATTCATACTTTGCAGACAAACTCGCCCAACTGGGTCATTCAACCGAATCTGCCCGGGAAGATGCACGTTTTGTATTGCCAAATGCCACAGAAACCAAAATCATGATCACAATGAATGCGAGAGAACTTCTCCATTTTTTTCGGCAGCGGCTCTGTAACCGGGCACAATGGGAAATCAGGGCCATGGCGCTTGCCATGCTGAAACTTGTGAAACCTGTTGCGCCGACCATTTTCCGCTACTCAGGTCCCCCCTGCGTAAAAGGCAAATGCACTGAAGGACCTCGCACATGTGGAAAATCAGAGGCAGTCAGGGCATTCTTCCTGCAAGAATTGTGATCCAAGTTTTATACCTGTTGTTAAGTCAGTATCACTTCTCGGGCGCCAATCTGGCATGGCTCTCCTGTGCCTGCCTGCGAATTTCCTTTCGGGCATGAGCCTGACGAAAGCGACGTTCCTCTTCTGCAGTTTCCAAAATCACCGGAGCCACGGTTTTAGGCTTTCCATCAACATCGAGAGCCACATATGTCAGATAAGCTGATGCAGCATGGCGCACCTGTCCAGTTATAAGGTTTTCAGCCTCAACCCGTACACCTATATCCATGGAGCTCTTGCCGGCCATGTTTATACTCGCTTTAAACGTGACAAGGTCACCCACAAAAATAGGATTGAGAAAATTCAAACGATCTATGGATACTGTCACAACATTGCTTCGAGCATGTCGATATGCCACAGCACCGCCAGCATCATCGATGAGCTTCATGATTACGCCCCCATGAACATTACCCGCAGCATTTGCGTCCTGCGGAGACATGAGCTGGGCCGTATGTACTGCGCTCTCACTTACCCTTTTTCCATCCATTGGGTTTTCCTCCATCTCGGATGTATTCACTGATTTTTCCATAGCCTAATCCATTCAAAAAAACATTGCCTTTTCCCACGGATCTTGACAAGTATATTCTGTCGATTATATTTTGCAACACCCGCCCGGTGTGCACCTATCCTCTTATTCGTTCCACAATAGCCCTGATGTGATCCGGAGATGTCCCGCAGCACCCTCCCACTAACCTGGCACCCCTTTCAATACAGCGATTTATTCCTTCAGCAAAATCAGAAGGAGACATGTCAAAAACCGTTCGGCCCTCAACAAACCGTGGGATGCCCGCATTCGGTTGGGCTAAAAGAGGCAATGATACAACTTCACCCATCGTGGAAACAATTTCAGACATCTGAAACGGATCAATATTACCGCAATTGGCTCCGACAACACAGGCCCCTGCTTCCACCAGCGCTTTAGCACAATCCTGAGCAGAGTTTCCCATTATCGTCCTGCCACCTCTCTTCATAGTGCTAAAGGATATGGAAACAATGACCGGCAGGTCAACAGCATCTTTGCATGCCCGGGTACAACAGATGGCTTCTGCCAGATCAAACATGGTTTCGACAATAATCCCGTCCACCCCGCCTTCCGCCAAAATAATAGCTTGTTCCTTAAATGCAGCATATGCATCGTCAGGTGATAGATCGCCATGGGGTTTCAACATCTTGCCTGTTGACCCCATATCTCCCAGGACGTATTGACCCTCACAGATGGCTGCTCTTGCCAGCCTGACCCCTGCAGAATTTACCTCGGCTACATCGACACCCATATTGTGTAATTCAATATTAATACGGTTCATGGTCAGCGTATTTGTAATGATCATGTCGACCCCACATTCAGCATACTGTTTATGAATTGACAACACTGCGTCAGGATGGGTGATGTTGGTTTTACCTCCCATATCTAAACCGGCTTCTGCCAATTGTGTACCCATTGCTCCATCAAGCAACATCGTTCTTTCGATGCTTGTAAGAAATTCTGAAAGCTTCATATTCCTTCCTTTCCTATTATGAGAATTACCAACAATTCTGGAAATAGTAGTATTGGCAAATCATCTTGTCAATGATAAAGGAGTATCTGAACGCGCGAGAAACGTAAAAACCGAAGGTAAATAAGAAGAAGACCTTTAATAACGATTCTGTGAAACAGATATCGATTAATCAATGTGAATTAATCGCTTAAACACTACTCCTCAATCGGAGCCAACATTGCCTACCTTATGAATCTCAAGCATATGTTCACTTTTCAGTGACTGCCAAGTTATCCTAATATTTGAGAACTTGTCTGCGCCAAGAGTGTACTTCAACCGCCATAGGCACTTACTGGCAATATGTTTTAGCGCAACCCTTGAAGTTGCTTCATCGCCGGTAATTTCAGTAAACAGGATGCCCATGACCAGACCGTCTATGTGCCATCCTTTGACGTCTGTATCCCGTGTTGCCTCACAGAATACCTCCATCATCGACTTCACTACATCGTGCCGTTCTGATTCATTGACAAAAGCAGAAAGGTCTGCAAGCATCAAAAAAGCCGGATCTTCTGACCGTTTGCATCTTCTTTTCTCAAGATCAAGAAACTCATTGAAGCATTCTTCGTTATACAACCCGATCAGGCTATCTTTCAGAATAATCTTATCCTTTCCTTTACTGTTTCTTTGTTTACGTATTGTTTTATTCATCCAGGAAAGTCTTCTCCCCTTCATATCCTTCTCGGTTTTAACCATGCTGTCGGCATTAACTCCTGATTTGCCATATCTTCTCATGAGAACACTAGCCTCATAGTCCGTGCTTGCTTTCAATAATATACATAGATTATCGAAAAATACAGATAATTGGTTTAGTTTTTTGAAGATAATTTTGTATAACTTTAGACAAATCCTTGAACAGGACGTTATAGTGTCACAATATCAATGGAGTTTGCTGTCACCCGCTCCAGGCAGTCTGCCCGCACGATAAAATCAACCTCAATTCCTATGGCTCCATAAGGTGGTAAAACGAACTTCGGTTCAAAGGCAAAGACCATTCCTTCCTGAAGAATCCGGCTATGTCTCGCAGTTATGACCGGCAGTTCATTTATCTCGAGGCCAAGACCGTGGCCAATAAATACAACCTTCCCATCTCCGTGACCAAGAAAATATTCCTCGAGGCCTTCCTTCTTCACTATTTCGTAGGCCCGGTAAAATATTTCGGTACAGTTTATTCCTGCTCTGCCATAGGTCATTACATCTTCAATTATCGATCGTGCTGTCTCATAAGGTCGTCGGAAAACATCTTGGAGCTCACCAACCACAAAGCTTCTCGTTTCATCCGTGATATATCCGTTGTATGCTCCTCCGTAATCAATAGTGACCGGGACTCCTCGCTCAACCTTTTTCAATGAAGACCCCTGTGGCATGGCAGGTGTCACTCCAGTTCCTGTTATCGCGCCGTCAACCATAGTACTGATAGTACCTGTGTATCCTGCCTGGACCGTTGACACCATCATTTCCTGGTTAAGCCCTCGCATCCTGAGAAAACCCTGGTGCCCTATTCTCCTTCCTTCCGCAACAAGAGCCGCTTCAATCTCCAGCTCTGTTTTTCCTTCCTGTACAACGTTATGTGCCTTTTCAAAAACACGGGAGAGCATCTCGCCTGATTTGCGTACCTGGGCAAGCTCAAAAGAACTCTTGATAATCCTTGTTTCCTTGATCAACTCAGATACATCTTTACACCGATCAAAACCAACGACCCGTTTCAATCTTTCGAATACTGAAACAGGTATTACATCAAACTCAAGGCCTGCCATACCTTTGAGGATATGTTTATCGCTGAGGATCTTTTTTATTTCTTTGTCGTTTTTGATAGGCGTAAGTTCGAGGGGAGTTTCCATAGCTGCCCGTTCAGCACCCTTCTCAACAAAGATCATGGGGTCCTGGTCGAGCGGAATTACGAGCATACCCTTTTGCATGGTTCCTGAGAAATAGAAACAATCCACGTTTTGTATAATTAATGCATAGTCAATGCCGGCATTCTCCATTAGCTGTCGGAGATTCTCAATTCTTCCAAGCAGCTCATCTTTTGACGCAGGTTCAAACACACCTACTTTCTGCAGCATTTTCCCATTATCCTCCACTTTTTCCTGAAATGAAAACTCAAATTAATACAGGCAGATCGTATGAATATATACTCAATGCTTTTGTTTAATGGTATCATAAAATAATGTTATACGAAACCCATTAATAAGTATATTGCTCGAAAAAGGGGATGGCATGGAGAGCGTGCTCTCAGACGGAAAGGCGAGAATTCCTAATCTGGTGTAACACAAAAACAACAGCAGTTGGTAAAGCCACAGCAGAATGAATACTGCTTTAGGAGGACGATGGGAGATTGAAGAAAGGACTCAACAGGATTAATATGGAGATAAAAATCAAAAAAATAGACTGTCACCAGGTGGATGGTAGTGCTTCTGATATGATTTCCACCTACAATGTCATGCAAAACAACAGGGAGTTCAGGATAACCTGCAGATCAAACATTTTCGGCCGCAGCTTCAGTCTTGACGGAATGGATGGCACTCTGTATACGAACAGAGAAGACAACATGGTGCACGTGCAAAAAGTCGCGCTTGGGGGAGGTTGCGGACTGATCATTGATGATGAGCCTATTGAAGGCCTATCACCACTTGTCATTCGCGCCATTATCCTGGCTGAACAGAACACGGAAACACGGGAAATTACCATAACAATAAAACGGCTCGAGGATGGCGCCTGTCATCCGGTGCTGCTTATTGATGGGACAAGAAAAAACATCTATTGTTTCTCAGATATCTTTCCAGATATAGAGGGATTAAGATAACATAAACATCTCGCAATGTTTAACAGCATCCCCTATACTTATCTAAACAATATGAAGGAGGGAGGGAATTCAAATGTCAAAAAAAATTGCAGTTTTTGTAGGGAGTCTCCGCAAGGAATCTTATAACCGGAAAATGGCAAAAGCCCTTGCTTCACATGCACCTGAAACACTGGAACTGGAAATCATAGACATTAGAGGGCTTCCACTGTACGACCAGGACCTTGATGATGAGGGAAAACCACCTGCTTCATGGACAGATTTCAGAAAACGGGTAAAACCGTTTGACGGTGTCTTGTTTGTGACGCCTGAATACAACCGGTCTACCCCTGCGGTGATCAAGAACGCCATCGATGTGGGCTCCCGCCCCTATGGAAAAAGTGTATGGGATGGCAAGCCTGGTGCTGTAATTTCTGTTTCACCCGGTGCAATAGGCGGGTTCGGGGCAAACCACCATCTCAGACAGTCGCTGGTTTTTCTCAACATCCCCACAATGCAACAGCCTGAGGCCTACATCGGCAATGCAGCCAATCTCTTCGATGAGCGCGGAAACCTTGCAAATGATTCAATTGAAGAGTTTGTCACAAAATTCATGCAGGCCTTTGCGAGATGGGTTGATATCCATACCTCAAGGCAGGGGTAAGGTACTGAAAGAATGAAGAATACAGGAAATTGGTGGTTTGCAAACCCGGGAAATATAACTGATCATGGTTGACGAAGCCAGACAGTAGTAGCCTTGCCTCTGTTTTTCCCGATCTGCATCTGAAACATGGTGTGAAATCAATTATGTATTTCATCGTCTCGGAGGTACTGTTTTTATCTTTCTGACATTTTCTTCTTTGCAGCCATAAGAAGTTCAATCATTTCGTCGAGGTTCTCGGGAGAAAAGGTCACCCCCTTCTTGGTAGGTATCCAGTCCCCGTCACTATTTTCAAAGTGGGTTCTAATATCGATGTACTCTTTTCCTTTGAATTCCTTGAGTGCGATGATAATTTTATCTTTACCTTTTTGTAATTCTCCTATTTCCATTTTTCCTCCTAGTTCAGAATACCCTATATTTCACAGGTCAAATTATCCTGCGATGAATCTTCTTTAAACAGTCGCAGCGAAAGAGGCATCACAGTTGCTCCAGGACATCACTTCGCCTTTCCTGTAATGACTAATTCAGGCTTTTTCAGAAACACTGTTGTGTCAGGCGGCACTGACTCTGTGATCCATACGTTACCGCCAATAACCGAACGGGCGCCTATAACTGTATTTCCTCCCAGTATCGTTGCATTTGAATAAATGATCACATCATCCTCAATGGTGGGATGGCGTTTCTTGTTCCTTAATCGCTCCACTTCTTCTTTACTCAGGGACAGGGCGCCCAGAGTAACACCCTGGTAGATTCTCACGCGGTCTCCTATGGTTGTGGTTTCGCCAATCACAACGCCCGTGCCGTGGTCTATGAAGAAACTCTCTCCAATATGTACACCGGGATGGATATCGATTCCCGTAATATTATGGGCATATTCAGTCATTATCCTGGGGATAAGAGGTACTCCCTGTTCGAGCAAATTGTGGGCCATACGATAGACGGTAATTGCAAAAAGGCCAGGATAGCTGAAGATTATCTCATCGTAATACTTTGACGCAGGATCACCCTCATGGGCTGCAATGATATCCTTTGCAAGCACAGCCTGCAGATTGGAAATATCCTTGAGGAATTGCAATGCTATACGCTGGCCCCTTTCATCGCAGTTGGTACAAACAAGATCATAACGGACACAATCGTGCCTGATGGCAGCGATAATCTGTTCTGAGAGGAGTTGGTAAAACTCAATAATCTCCTGACCAAGATAATACCGCATGTTTACCTCATCCATGCATGTTTCAGAGAAATAACCGGGATACAGTATGCGCATACCCCTTCGGATGATTTCGTTGACCAGCATTCTTGAAGGAGGAGGTTCAGGGCTGATATGACAAAACCTGTCATCCTGATCATGAAGGGCAACAATAGTATCAACGATACCTGGTATCTCATCCCGGAAATTGTACATGACCGAGATATCCCTCCGACATGCTCCTTTTGCATTTTCCCCTTTAACTGATTTGCCCATAGTACCTCCCTTTATGGCTGTACGAACAGAATGTGCAAACAATATTACCATAATTTGCTCCCTCACAGATATTCAATTTTATCTGTGAGGGAAAGACGTACCCACACTTGCCATATTCAGAATCGACATATGAATCCATCGGTTCGATACGGTGTACATCGTTTATCTTCTGCTGGTAGCCATTTTATAATCTTAATAGTCTATAAAACAGGATGTTTGTTGCGGTTGAACAGATTCCCACAGGTAAGCCTGCAGCACAAAATATACTTGCTGTGGGTGAATGATAAGTCGGTTCACCCATCCTTGAAAGGGTGGTTCTCTTTTGTGGCTTGCCTCTTTCGTGGGAAGCTATAGAGCGAGTACCATGGGCGTGAAGGTGAGGCTCAAACACCCCTGGTGATGGTTGAGGCGACGAAAGCCCCTGCAACAGGGACCAAGACTCTCAAGTCAATCATCTTTGGATAAAGACTCTGCAGTTTTATACGGGTATCCTGATAGAGAAAACGTCAATCGATCGTTTTAGTGGCTAACACAGCAGGCTTGCTATGATGAAATGGTTTTCTTTTACCTGTGCAAGGAAATTCATGGGCCTTTTGGGCATTGAGTGAGCAAGACATTCAGTTCAATCTTGGCCATGTTGAGCCGACTGCCATGCTTTGGGGTATACACAAATTCTATGCGGCTGCAGGGAATTTTACTTCTCTATTTGTTTTTCGATTCGTCATCACTCCCCACCAACCAACAGTTTATTTGCAAAAGCTACGTTAAATATCCCACACAGTTCATACTCATAATCATGACACTCCTTGTGCCCTTTCCTGCTGGCCATAGGGTATGTGTTTCTTTGCTTGTATTCAGTTAATGATTTCCATTCTATCCCATCCTTTCCGATACATCCTGCCTTTCCTTTTCCAGCATCATATCAGATATTTTTTCATCATCAATCCTTCTTGGGGTGGAATTGAAGGCCAAAAATACCTTATAGTATTTTTTACGATATACCAGGTCTGATATGATAAGAAGATGGGCTTACGCACTTTGCAATGCTGACACAAAACTGGATAGAACGGCAATGGTTTCTCATGAATTTGAAGCTGATAAATCCGTGCTCTGTGCTACACCGTACCTGAAGAGAACCCAATCCTCAGGTATCTGGAAGAAACGAGGCCACAGCGAGCAGGCAGCGAAGGATGTGGGACTAAAGGGTTCTAAGAAGGCCCGTGCAAAGAAGAAGGCAGAGAAACCGGTAGCTCCGGCACCTTCTAAGTAACCGAACTGAAGTAAGCCGGGGAGAGCATATCTCCCCGGCTTCTTGCCAAGTTCATTGTCTTGCAACTGTGTATTGTGAAAAAGATTGAATACAAACAACAGGAAATTGTTGTAGCGGGAATGATGTGATAATGATTGGAAGGATAACGCATGTTTGTTTGACTGTTGCATTGGCTGTTTTTGCAGGTTTTCTTTTCTCCACCACAAGTCATGCGGTGAACTGTGAAACTGTTGTAGATGACTTGAATGCAAAACTGAATCAAAAGATTGATACAAATGAGCTTATTGACATCCTCCGCTCCCTTAACACAACAAATAATCGGGAGTTGCCGAAAAAATTCATAACAAAGAAAGAAGCATCTCAGGCTGGATGGAAACCCGGCACATCATTATGGTCGGTTGATAGACTGAGGGGAAAGAGCATCGGCGGAGACAGGTTCGGCAATTATGAAAAGAAACTTCCCAATGGCAAACGTAAGTGGCGGGAGGCAGACCTCGACTATCATGGCGGACGCAGGGGACCGAAGCGTATTGTCTTTTCACCGGATGGCCTGCGAATGATTACCGTTGATCACTACCAGACTTTCAGTGAGGTACAGGAATGTCAGTGACAAAATATGTTTTAAACGGTAGGGCAATCCAGTCGCTCAATGATTTTTATGATGAGATTGTTCAAGCACTTTCCCTCCCCGAACATTTTGGCCGTAACCTTGATGCTCTTGCAGATATTCTTACGACGGACATTAAAGGACCGTTCGAGATTGTATGGGAGTCATCGTCAGGGTCAAAGAAGGCATTGAAAAAGGACTATTCCAAGATTGCTTCTCTCTTAAAGCGTGTTGCAAAGCAACGTGACGACTTCAAGGTTATATTCCTCTAATTAACGGTTTGTATTCCTTTAACTGAAAACCCTCTTCACTGGTATACTCAATATAGGTGGATTTTCTGATGAAGTCTCCTGTGTTCAGGTATACCTTTTTTGCCATCCCAGCACCAAACTCCATATAATCTGCAATGTGAGTGTGAGCAAGGATGACTGCGTCGTAACCTTCTTTAAGCTTTTCCCTGGCATATTCACGGAACACATTTTTAACTTTCGGGTTCTGCCCTTTCTTTTTTTTTGACATGATTCTGCTTACAGCCATGGCTATTTTCCATGAAAGCCTGGGGCCAAAAAGGTTCATGGCGCCAATAGTCAAAGGTGCCTTCAATGCCCTTGTCACAAGATTCAGATAAAACTCATCACCGTGAGAGATAAAGGTACGTTTGCCTTCAATATCTATGGTGAGGTTTTTAACGCATTGAATACCAGTGTAGCTCTCAAAGAAAGGGCCCATATCAAACTCATGGTTACCTTCTAGAAAGTAAACTGATTTTCCCTGTTCTGTAATTGTTTTAAAGGCATCGACAATAGGTCGATACCATGGATAGATGTATCCCTCATACCCATGGTAAAACTCAAAAAGATCTCCCAGGACAAAGACCATATCCGCATCGATGCACACGTTCCTGATAAAAATCTCAACCATCCGCAGTTTCTTCTTATTCTTTTTGGTAAGATGGGTATCGGCAAAAAAGATCATCTTCATGATTATTCAACTGAGGTAATCATGAAGCGCATCCTGCCAGGTCCTCATGCGATGCCCGGTGTCTCTGAAAAGCCTGGAACAGTCAAAGACTGAATTCCGGGGCCTGTTGGCTTTTCTATTCAACTGTTCTGAGGTGATTGGCTTTAGAACCACATCAATGTGAAGACATGAGAATATCTCCCGGGCAAAATCAAACCATGTGCACGAACCTGCATTTGCCACATGGTAGATACCTGACCTGTTTTTTTCTATCAGAAGCAGGATAGGATCAGCAATATCTTTTGCATAAGTAGGACAACCACGTTGATCATTAACAACTTCAGCCACACCTTGCTCTCTTGCTATTTTGGTTATCTTTGTTATGAAGTTTATTCCACCATGTCCGTAGAGCCACTGAGTACGTATGATAGTTGCATCAGGACAGTTGGCAAGGACCTTTTTTTCCCCTGAGAGCTTGCTCAGGCCATACACAGATGTAGGGTTTGTCTCGTCATCTTCTCTATATGGCGTTTCCTTTTCACCATCAAATACATAATCCGTACTGATATGAACAAACTTGATATTGTGGTCACTGCAAAGCTTTGCTATAATTCCCGGCGCCTCAGCATTTACTCGGTCCGCAAGGCTCAGGCAGTCCTCGCACTCATCCACATTCGTATAGGCAGCAAGATTCAAAATAACATCAGGGCGAATATCCCTGATTGTTCGTTCACCAGCGTCCCTGTCAGTGATATCCCATTCCTCAATATCATAGGGAATGACAGTAAACGAGCGTTCTAAAACAGGCAGGATGTTCGTGCCCAGCAGTCCATGACTTCCAGTGGTGAGTATTTTCAAAGGACTTTCCTTCTATCTGTTTTTATACATGAGATCATAGTATTCGAGATATGCACCGCTCTTAATACGTTCCCACCAGCCTCTATTATCAAGGTACCATTTCACAGTATCTTCCATACCTTTCCGGAAATCCGTGGTCACAGAATATGTGAGTTCTCTCTTTATCCTTGATGAATCAATGGCATATCTTCTGTCATGACCCGGCCTATCTGTGACATATTTGATAAGGCTCTCTGGTTTACCAAGAATACTCAGAATAAGCTTCACAATCTCAATATTGGTCCGTTCATTCTCCCCGCCAATGTTGTATACATTTCCCAGTACGCCCTTATGGAGAACAGCATCGATGGCAACTGCGTGGTCAATCACATGGATCCAGTCCCTTACATTCATGCCATCACCATATACGGGAAGCTCCTTATCTTCAAGTGCGTTTGTAATAATAAGGGGTATCAGTTTCTCAGGAAACTGATAGGGACCATAATTGTTTGAACATCGGGTTATGAGCACTGGTGTTCCATAAGTCTTGTGGTATGCCATGGCAAGCATGTCAGCAGCGGTTTTGGATGCAGAGTAAGGGCTGTTCGGGGAGAGAGGTGTAGACTCTGTGAACTTCCCTTCTTTTCCAAGAGAACCATACACTTCATCGGTCGATATTTGAATGAATCTTTTAACCTCTCTCTTCCTTGCTTCTTCAAGCAGGTTGAAAGTGCCGTTGATGTTTGTACGGATAAAGGTGTCTGGGTCGAGAATGCTCCTGTCCACGTGTGATTCTGCCGCGAAGTTTATTATCACATCGATTCCCTGCTCAAATACAGATGCCAGATCTGCCTTGCTGGCAATATCTCCTCTGACAAAAGTGTACCGTGAATCACTTTCCACATCCTTGAGATTTTCAAGGTTCCCGGCATAGGTAAGTTTATCAAAATTGATAATGATATACGGGTATTTTGAAAGCATGTACCTAATAAAGTTACTGCCGATAAAACCGCAACCACCTGTTACAAGTATCCTGGTTTTATCCATCCTTTCTCTCCCAGTTATATGGTATATCATTTTTGTGGGGGTCCAGGCGATACTCATCAGGCTTTTGCCTGTCATACACTTCTGTTGGAACGTTAATCACAATAGCCTCTTCATCACTTATGCATTTCCAACCATGGTAAATCATGGCCGGCACTTTTACTACCATGGGGTTGTATTCCCCAATGAAGAATTCATTTAATTCTCCTTTTGTTGCAGACCTTTCCCTGCTATCATAAAGAACCAGTTTGAGCATCCCTTTTATACAGGTGATATAATCATCCTGCTCCTTGTGGTAGTGCCATGCCTTAACCACACCAGGGTAGGTGGTCGTGAGGTATACCTGCCCGAACTTGATGAACATTTCATCGTCATTTCGCAATATCTCCATGAGCCTTCCTCGCTCATCAGGAATGAACTTCAATTGCTTGGTTGCAACTCCTTTTATCATGTGCACCTCCCCATAAATGCCTAATGCATGGGGCAAAGGGCATAGAGTTTGACTACGCTCTCCGCTCTCAGCTATAAACTTTAAAACAAAATTTTACATACAACTGCTGCAATAATTACCTCTCAGGTCAAAAGCATTACCATATGGTTTATGGTTTAACTGAAAGCTGGTTGCTGACAGCTAAACGCTACCCATTATTCGCACCTGTCTGTGCCACGAGAACATTTGCCCTGAGTAGTGATTCGAATGTTCCTGCATCCGTCCACCAACCCTGCAACATCTCCCATGTCATGGTACCTTCCCTCACATACGCATTATTCACATCTGTAATCTCAAGCTCTCCTCTGTCAGATGGCTTGAGGGTTTTAACAATATCAAACACCCTGCTATCATACAGATATATGCCGATAACAGCAAGGTTGCTTTTTGGCTGTCTGGGTTTTTCTACTATATTGGCCAGCCGTCCATTCACAATCTCTGCTACGCCAAACCGTTCTGGATCAGGTACCTCTTTCAAGAGAATCTTTGCCCCTTTTTTCTGTCCTCCAAAATCCTTAACAGCTTTAATAATATTTTTTTCAATGATATTATCACCCAGAACCACACATATGGGCTCGCCTTCAGCAAAATATTCAGCAAGAGACAGAGCATCTGCTATGCCGCCCTCACCTTCCTGGTACGTGTAATTGATATGCTTCAGGCCAAACTCCTTTCCGTTTCCCATGAGTCGCAAAAAATCACCGGCATGGTTCCCACCGGTAACAACCATGATATCTGTAATTCCTGCCTTTATGAGAGCCTCTATTGGATAATAGATCATGGGTTTGTTGTATATGGGGAGCAAATGCTTATTTGTAATTTTGGTAAGTGGGGAAAGTCTTGTTCCAAGCCCCCCGGCTAGAATAACGCCCTTCATAACATAACCTCCTTGGTTAGATAGCTCTTATCTCTGATATATTCCGAATGTTTTATTAATATCATCTATTTTCCCCGTAAGACCGGTAAGATCGAAACCGATGTTTATACTTGTATCGTTAGGCCTCTTTGTTTGCTTAAGTGTGAGAATCACTGCCCAGCATTGTGGTTGGTAAATCAGCTGATACTGTGTGTCTATCCACTCTTTATTCTTGAATGAATAAATAATGCGATACCTTCCTGTTAAAAATTTGTATTTTCCCCCAATGTCGAGGTCCATCTGATTTGCCAGACTCTGGGTATAGTTATGGGATATATTCATGTAATAAACCTCAGGGTAAATATAGCGTAGTACATTTCTTGTTGCAGTAATCCCTTCACCATGGACATTAAGCGCAGCTTCATTTGTAAATGAAATATTCTTTTTCATAAAAAGGGTCAGCCTTCCCGTAATGTCTGAGAAACGGTTCCCATAGCCCCTGTACGCATCTGATAGGGGAAGGTTTCCAGACATTCCGTACGTCTGAAATACCTCGAGGAGAGAAATCTCTCTCCCTCCGACCTGTGGAGTAAATGTGTTAAGATAGTGACTCAGCGAATAGGTTATGGTGTTTGTTTTTCCAATCCTGTCAAAGGGATCGATTAATGGTATCTCTCTGTAAGAGTTGTTGGATATGAAGGTATACTGGACCTGTGGCCTTATCACGCTCTGCACTGTCCCAATATTCCACAGATCAACATTATAATTTCTCATGAACTGAACATTCGTAGAACCATCAAACCTCGCAGTTCCAAGATTTTTCGTGGAGGTATCTTTGGGCTTTGACTCATCAATATAGTAGAATTTCTCAAAAAGCGTTCCTGATAGAAGGAAATTCACCCCGTTCCACGAGAATGGAAGCCTGAGTCTGGGCTCTATGCTGATGCGTGAATATGTGTTTCCTTCCTCTCTGTAAAAGTTGGACGCCTCTGCTGAGATATCAGCATATAAAACCCGCCTGATGAGAGGCAGGTAATCTGTGAAAAAGGTTGCGTGAGGATAGAATTTAAAAGTATTATCATTATCCTTTCTTGAAAGATCCCTGAAATAGGCTCCCTCGACAGTAAGTAATGAATGTGAAAAGGGCTTTTCAAGATAGGCCGTTGACTTCAAATGGTTTTCACTTCGTTCATCAAGGCCTTGCCTGTAATCCATCAGATAGGCGTAATCGGAAACATAGTCAATATTTGTTTTGAGGCGTAAGTCTTTAAACAGGGTCTGTTCGTGTTTGCCTTTAATTTCATAACGCCAGTGGTCGTATTTCGTATCATCAATGATTGCAAAGTTCCAGGCACCCTTCAGGCCCTCCTTCAAGTCGTATCTGTACTCCAATTCCGGCTTAAATCCTCTCTTTTCAATGTATTCCAAACCGATAGTTGCATCTTTATCCCTGTCAATAGCCCAAAAATAGCTGTTTTTTATTTTTATTCCGTCCCTGCTTGAGACAGTAAGGTCAGGCATAAGAAATCCAGATTGTCTTTTTGTCAGCACAGGAAAGAGACCATAGGGCAAATAAAGCACAGGCTGGTCAAGGATATGAAATCGCGTTCCTTTTGTCTTGGCATACCCCTCAACTGTGATATCAACATCACGGGCAGAGAACTTCCAATCAGGTTGAGGCATATCGCATGTGGTAAATTGTCCTTTCTTTATTTTGTATTGCTGGTCCCCCACCTTCTCGATCTGTTCGCCTGTTACAGTGAAGTTATTCTGTTTTATATAGATTGTACCCTTTTCAATTGTCCCAGTCTTCGTTTCAAGGTTGAGACTCAACCTCTCGCATTTAATAATATCTTCCCCATCCTGGAACACTATGTTACCCGAAGCTGCAATATCACCGGAATCCATATTGTAAACAACTTCGTCTGCCATTAACCGCCTAGTTCCTTCCTGCAAATCAACAGCGCCTTTAGCTTTGTAAACATTGTTTATTTTGTCATATTCCAATGAATTTGCTGATATTTCAACAGGCTCAGTGGTTATAGTAAATTTCGGCAAACTGATTGCTGAGTTCTTACCTGACGCAAAGACCGGCATGAACAACCATACAATTATGAGAAATATTAAAGCTTTTTTAGAAAATATCATTAATAATAGCTCTACACTCACCAATTAAATATAGAGAGCCTGTCACGATGATTACATCATTTCCGCCTGACATTGCCTTTGCCTTCCTGAGCGCCCCTGCAGCATCGTCTGCAATAACTGCACGGGGAGCAACCTTTTTCATTGATTCAGGCTGTAATGCCCTATCGTTTGAAGAAGATGTAAAAATTACTTCATCGACCACCGGAAGGAGCTCATCGAGCATCTTCTCATATTCTTTATCCTTCATAACGCCAAAAATCAACAATCTTCTTCTGTCTGGGAATTGGTTTTTTAAGAAACTTGCCAGAGTCTTTATTCCATGAACGTTATGGGCACCATCGAGGATAATCTCAGGCCTCTCTTTTATAATCTCAAGCCTACCAGGCCAGGTTACCTGCGAAAGCCCCTCGTAAATGCTCCTCCGGTCCATCCCGAAACCAAGCATAGAAAGAAGCTCTGATGTACACAGTGCAATAGCTGCATTGCCTAACTGGTGGTCTCCTTTCAGATTGACGAACACATCATCAAGTTTTATTGAAAGACCAGAATAGGTCATGGACTGAGTTCCTTTCTTTTCGTAAAAAAAGTCTCTGTCCATGACATAGACAGGGCTATCATTGAATCTTCCTGTTTCTTCGATGATCTGTCCCGGCAAATCCTGTGCACCTGTGACCACCGGCACGGTTCTCTTTATGATCCCTGCTTTTTCCCGTGCAATGCGAAGAATATCTTCTCCAAGGTAATCCATGTGATCATAGGCAATGTTTGTAATAACTGAGACCAACGGATTTATCACATTCGTAGAGTCAAGTCTCCCGCCAAGGCCCACCTCAATCAGTGCAAGGTCAACGTGATTTTTACGAAAATGTTCAAAGGCAAGGGCAGTAGTGAAGTCAAAAAAGGTAAAAGTTCTCCTCGGATCTACAGCTTCAACAGCCTGCCGTATGGACACGACCAAATCCGCAACTTCTGCCTCTGTAACCTTTTTTTCGTCAATTGTAATTCTCTCGGTGAAAGAAACAAGATGAGGGGAAGTGTATTTGCCAACCCTGTATCCGGCGGCTTTAAACACATGGGAGAGCATGGCAGCAACAGAGCCCTTCCCGTTCGTACCGCCAATATGGACTGCTTTTATAAATTCATGGGGATTTCCAATAAGATTGAGGATCCATCTGATATTGTCAAGCCCAAATACCATACCAAACTTCTCAAGGTTATAGAGGTATGCAAGGGCATTTGTGTATTCTGTCATGTTATCATGGACAGTATGGCGTGCAATCTCTGCTTGAGTTCCTTCCGCGGGATGATCATATCGATCATGCCGTGTTCAAAAAGAAACTCCGCTCGCTGAAATCCCTGAGGCAGTTCTTCTTTGATAGTATCCTTGATCACCCTCGGCCCTGCAAAACCAATCATGGCCTTGGGTTCAGAAATAATGATGTCCCCCAACATTCCCATACTGGCGGTTACACCACCGAGGGTAGGATCAGTTAAAACAGTTATGTAAGGAATTCTGCTGGATTTGAGCCTGTAAATCGCCCCTGAAACCTTTGACATCTGCATTAGGGACATGATGCCTTCTTGCATTCTGGCGCCACCCGACGAGCAAAAGATGATTACAGGCAGCCTCTGATTGAGTCCTTCCTCCAGGATTCTGGTAACCTTCTCACCCACAACTGATCCAAGACTTCCCCCCATAAAAGAAAAGTCAAAGATAGCTGTATATACTTCAAATCCATTGATTTTTCCTTTGCCGCATATCATAGCGTCAGTCTTCTTTGTTGACTCTTTTGTCTCAATTAGCCTGGTCTTATATGGTTTTGTATCTTTGAACTTTAAAAAGTCGACAGGCTCTATATTCGAAAAAAGCTCCGTAAAACTACCTTTGTCAAAAATTGTGGCGATTCTGTTTTCTACGGTGAGGGGAAAATGATAAAAGCACTTGGGGCAAACATGCTGATTTCTTTCAACCTCTCTCTTGTATAAAAGCCCTTCACAAGAACTGCATTTAATCCAGAGAGACTCGTCCGTTTCTGCACGCTTCATCTCCTTCTGGATGTCGATGACTTTGTGTGGCTTCTTCTTTAAACGTTTTTCTTTTCTTGTAAAAAATCCCATCAATCGAATTTTCCTGTTGAATTTTTGTTAGAAAACTACCAGAATAAGCATGTCATGTCAATAAAAAGGGTCATCATAGAGGGAGCGTGCAAGCTCGAGGGAATCATCAATGAAAACAGCAGGAGAGGCGGCGTTGTTATCTGCCATCCCCACCCCCTCTACGGTGGCGACATGCACAACAACGTTGTAGGTGCGATTGAAAAAGGCTTTGCCTACAAAGGATTTACAACGCTAAGATTCAATTTCCGGGGTGTAGGTGAAAGCACAGGTTTCTACGGCAACGGACAGGGTGAGGAAGAAGACCTCCTGGATGCTGCAGAATTCCTTATGGAGCAGATCGACAAAGACGGGCTGATCATGTTTGCAGGCTATTCCTTTGGCGCATGGATATGCTCAAAGGCAGCACCAAAACTGGAAAGACTGGATGGCCTTTTTTTGGTTTCATATCCCTTTGCTTTCTATGAAAGCGAATCATTAAAAAGATACAAAGGGACAATATTCTTGGTAGGTGGAAAATCAGATGACATCGGACCTATTGACCGGCTCATAGAGACATACAAGGCGATACCTTCTCTCCAGAAATCACTTAAAATAGTTCCCACCGATCATTTCTACCAGGGCAATGAAAAAGAGATAACAGATTTTATCAAAGAAGTAGTGCCTTCACCCGGAATTTAGTGGCATTGTTTTCAGGAACTAAAAATATAAAAGATCGAGGGGCAGCATAAATGCCCCTCGATCTTCAAAGGCCTTTTTCATTCCTGAATGTTATTTGTCCAATAAACAGCCCTTCGGTTCTTTCAAAAGAGTGCCTGAGAGGGTAACACCGAAGGCGGCACGGTCGGTTACATCATCCCAGTCCTGTTCAATGGCGTACCCGCCCAGTGTTGCAATCTTGCCGCTTGTCAGCGCCTCTCCTTTCAGTTTTCCTGTAAAATATAATAGTACCCGAGCAGAATTAAAGTCCGGTTCTGGTTCGTCAATTGTAATAGTAGCCACGAACCCCAGCGGCCCTCCGTACATCAAGGTGATCGGTATTTCATCTCCCTTAACGCATTCACCCCTATCGTTTTTTTGATAAAACTGTAAAGTCATTTCAGATCCATCAGCACTCGATATCATTATAGCCCATGACTTTTCAGTCCCATTGATTTTTTTATTCGGTGGCGTGGCAGGGTCGGAAAATAAAACTCCTTTAGCTGTAAACTTCGTACTCCAGTAGCTTCCATCCCAAATAGAAAAGTTTACCCCCTGTGCATACGCATTACCATAGGCAAACCCAATTACTAAAACAAAGGCCAAAACAATTTTTATACTTAAACTCTTCATTTGAATCCTCCTTTTGAATGATTTTGTAACTACCTGAAACTTCCGTACTTTTTTCACCTCCTTTTATGCCGCATATTGTTGGACCTCACTATTCTGGAAAATAAACATCAAATTCCATGTCACTCCCTGGATGAAGTCATATTAAACCCTTTCTTTTTTTGAGAATGCTGCCCTAGCTAAACCTGAAGCTAATACTTCGAGAGATAATTATGTGACCATTGGCAAGAAAGCTGTATACCCGAAGCGATGAGTCTTTGATAGTATAGATCATGATAAAATAGCCTGCCGGAAAGAAAATGAATCATTGAAGAAATATGCGTTGAAGACAGGATATCTGGTGGGTGGAAAATGGGATAACAGCAGGTCTGATGGCAAAAGTTTGAACGTATATTACCCCTTCATAAAATATTTCTTGCTGAGTACTCAAAACAACCAAGTAAATCAGCAGTGTTGCCACAATCTGTCATAGTTATCTATCAACCCAACATTTTTGTCAATAAAATTCTATCCTGTTCAATATCATCTCTAATGTTATTATTACTTGCTGTCTTTGACACGGCAAGTCACAGGCATTAAAATATAAGACTATGCCCAATTTCAAACTGATCAGCGATTACGCTCCAAAAGGAGACCAGCCGCAGGCAATTGAAAAAATAGCAAAAAACCTGGTTGATGGTGTTCCCCACCAGGTCCTCCTTGGTGTAACAGGTTCCGGAAAAACCTTTACAATGGCCAATGTCATCGAGCGTGTCCAGCGCCCTACTCTGGTCATATCCCACAACAAGACCCTGGCAGCCCAGCTCTACTCAGAGTTTAAGACTCTTTTTCCGGAAAATGAGGTCCACTTTTTCGTGAGTTACTATGACTACTATCAACCCGAGGCTTACAAGCCACAGACAGACACGTATATTGAAAAAGATTCATCTATCAACGAGGAGATAGACAAATTAAGGCTTTTGGCAACAAATGCCCTTTTCGAACATGACGATGTCATTATTGTGGCAAGCGTGTCATGCATCTATGGCCTGGGCTCTCCCGAGGCATACTACGGGATGCTTATCGTTCTTGAACAAGGCCAGAATATGACACGGAAGATGCTCCTTGACAAGCTTATCGACTGTCAGTATGAGAGAAATGACACAGATTTTTACCGGGGCAAGTTCAGAATCCGAGGAGAGAATATTGATATTTTTCCAGCCTATGAGGAGGAGAATGCATACCGGATTATCATTGATGACGATAGGGTCGAATCCATCCACACAATAGATCCTCTTACAGGGAAAACTATTAACAGGCTGAGAAGGTGTACCATTTTTCCCGCAACCCATTATGTAACCCCACGCCATACCATCGAAAGAGCTATCCTGACCATCGAGGAGGAACTTGGGGAGCGGCTTTTCCTCCTCCGTTCCCAAAACAAGCTCCTTGAAGCCCAGCGTCTTGAAATGAGGACCAAGTATGATCTTGAAATGATCCGGGAGATAGGCTACTGTTCAGGAATTGAGAATTACTCACGCCACCTCACCGGTAGACTGCCGGGTGAACCTCCCCCCACCCTCATAGACTACCTGCCAGAGAACGCAGTGATTATGATTGACGAAAGCCACGTTACCATACCTCAGCTTATTGGCATGTTTCGTGGAGACCGGTCACGAAAAACGACACTTGTAGAGTATGGGTTCAGGTTGCCGTCAGCACTCGACAACAGGCCACTCACTTTTGAAGAATTCGAAGAGCGAGAGGGACAGGTTCTCTACATATCAGCCACACCTGCGTCATACGAGTTGAAAAAGGCGAAAGCACATGTTGTTGAACAGATAATAAGACCAACAGGCCTCATGGATCCAAAGATCGAAGTGAAACCTGCGAAAAACCAGATAGATGCCCTTCTCCCTGAAATTAGGGCTGTCATTGAAGGCGGGGAACGGATACTCATCACCACTCTCACCAAAAGATTTGCAGAGGATTTAACTGACTTCCTCCTTGATGGTGGCATCAAGGCCAAATACCTCCATTCCGACATCGACACCCTGGAACGGGTCGCCATTGTCAGGGATTTGAGAAAAGGGAAATTTGATGTTCTGGTTGGAGTTAATCTCCTCAGGGAGGGACTCGATCTGCCCGAGGTTTCCCTGGTGGCGATCCTCGATGCGGATAAAGAAGGTTTTTTGCGGTCACAAACCTCCCTCATCCAAACCTGCGGGCGCACCGCGAGAAACATAAATGGCCGTGTTCTGATGTTTGGCGACATAGTGACCGATTCCATGAGACGGGCTATCGAAGAGACGGAGAGGAGGCGAAAAGTACAGGCACAGTACAACAAAGAACACGGTATAACACCAGAGGGGATCAAAAAGGGTGTGGTCGACATCCTTTCATCGATTTACGAGAAAGACTACTATACTGTTCCAGTTGACGAGCTTGAAGAGCAGGGGATTGAGCCGAAGAAACTGTCAAAGATGGTAAACAAACTGCGAAAGGAGATAAACGAGGCAGCCAGGCAATGGGATTTCGAAAGGGCAGCCCAATTACGAGACCGACTCATGAAGCTCGAAAAGATGGAGATTTCATTATGACAAAGGGAAAAATGCTGTAAAACATGATGAGTAACGCGTAACGGGTTCACGACACATCTCACTGATTACGCGTCACGCGTCACGGATGTTATCCTATTGCCTATAGCCTGACTTTATTATGCTTGATGAACATATCCTCGACAATCTTCCCGAAGCCTCCGGTGTCTATTTCTTTAAAGATGATGATGGCAAAATCATATACATTGGTAAAGCAAGAAACCTCCGTGACAGGGTAAAAAGCTATTTCAGAGAAGGTCCCAGGGATCCAAAAACAGAACATCTAATCAAAAACATTAAGCACGTCGATGTCCTCTTAACAGAGAACGAAAAAGAGGCCTTTCTCCTGGAAAATAATCTCATCAAAGAACATACTCCTAAGTATAACGTTAACCTTAGGGACGACAAAACATACATTTCCCTTAAAGTAAGCCTGCAGCATACATTTCCAGGCATCTATATCACGAGGGAGATTAAGAACGACGGCGCCCTTTATCTTGGGCCATACCCCCATGCCCGTGATGTGAAGAACGTTCTCAAGCTGGTTCAGGGTATTTATCCTGTCAGGCGATGCAGAGATTCGGTGTTCAAGAAACGGAAACGACCCTGCATTCTCTATGATATAGGCAAGTGCAGGGCACCGTGCTCAGGAAAGGTTGACCAGACTCAATATCGGCGGATTGTTGACGAAATGGTGGATTTTCTCTCAGGTAAAAATGAAAAAATCCTCAAGGATATAAAAAAACAGATAGAGGAGGCTGGAGCTGCCTGGAAATTTGATGAAGCAAAATCTTTAAAGGAAAGGTATCTTACCATTCAAGAAATGATTGAGAAACAGAATGTTCATGAGCACTTTGGAAAAAACAGGGATGTATGGGCCTTTACTTCCAGTGAAAACGGGCTGAAATCTGTTCTTCTGTGCTTTAGGAGGGGTCTCCTTATCGCTAAAAGAAAGTTTCATGATAAAACCGCTGCCATGCCCATGAACGAAGCAATAAGCTCTTTTATCTTCCAATATTATGATACCCGCGCACTACCCGACGAAATAATTCTCACAGAAGAACTGGATGATTTCCCTGTTTTCGAAAAACATTTTAAAGAGACAAAGCAAAAAACTGTGAAACTGTATGGGCCACGCTCAAAAGTAGGCAGGGAGATGGTTAGGCTTGCTATAGAAAACCTCCATGAGCCAGAACCAGTGCTGCTGGATGAAGCATTCAAACGTGCCCTCCATATGACAAAGAATCCCATTCGAATTGAGGCTTATGACATTTCCCACACACACGGGAAGAATCCTACAGGTGTAATGGTCGTTTTCCAGGGTTTCACTATGGCAAAGAATGCCTACCGGGTTTTTCACATCAGGGGAGAATCAACCATGGATGACGTAGCCATGATGGGTGAAGTGCTCCGACGACGCCTGACCGATAAAAAGATTGTCCCATTCCCTGACCTCATTGTGATTGACGGTGGAAAAGGCCACCTTTCAGCCGGCGTAAAAATATTAAGAGATCTCGATATTGCCATCGATATAATCAGCATAGCAAAGGATCAACGCAGAAAAAACATGGAAGACACGATCTATTTGCCTAACCGAAAAAACCCTCTTCCACTGGCAAAATCTTCTTCTGTGATGAAGGAAATTGTGAAGATGAGGGACGAAGCCCATCGATTCGCCATTTCATCCCACAAAAGGTGGAAAAGTCGGGATGATTTGGCAAAAGGAAATAGTTCACAAAACAGAAAACCGGGATTAGAGAATTAGTGTTACAAAAACGACTTTTTTATTCCAGATAAACGCTGGTTTTGTGCAGATCACTTCGGTTTTGAGTTAGAAAATATTATGTAACTGAGAACTTATACCTCATAACTGCCTCATTTCACACCCGCTCACAGTAAATACACAGCCTGATACGCTGGCACGCGATATTAGTAGCGCCTTTCTACCTCCAGGTTATTACCGCTGGATTGCGATCAATCCATTTTGAAAATGTAATTTCTGGGTATCCCAGAGCCAACCCCCCATATACCTTATGTTTTTTAGGAAGTTTAAGAAGGCGTTGGATTGTCTTATCTCGGCCGGATGCTGCAACAACATATCCTGTATACAAAGTGCCCAGACCGAGAGATGAGGCTATCAGCATCGCATTCTGAACAGCGAGATTGGCGTTTGCTTCTGCAAAAGCTACCGACTGATCTGCATGAAAAAGCAGAAGAACCGGTGCGTTGCGTATAATCGGATCAGAACCACGTCTCATCCTTTCCACGATGAGTTCGAACTGACTGATCCATCTGGTAACCTCTTCTGCGCTCTTTTCGCCACGCAAAAGATAGAGTTTTCTCAAGAAAGGGTTCTTGAGTTGTCTCGAAGTTTTTCCAAGCCATTCAGCTGTGGCAGATGCAATGCCTCGGAGCAGGTTGTGTTCCTGGATCACTAAAAATTGTGTGCTCTGCGTGTTCTTGGCACTTGGAGCAAAACAGGCGCCACCTATAACTTTTTCTATAACTTCCGTCTCCACATCTCTCTTTTGGAAATTCCTTATGGAACGTCTCGAAGCAATCATTTCTCGGAGAGATTCATAAGAAGGAAGGATTTCCCGATTTACCGGGTGCACTTTTTCGTCCGGACACTCCTTCTGTGTGATCGCACCTGCAGGACATATAAGTACGCAGTGGCCGCACGAGTTGCAGTGTTCTTCATGAGTTACAACCGGCACAGAGCCTTCGAGCTTCTGCTCGAAAACCTTCTCACAGATCCGAACACATAAACCATCTTTTTTACAGCGCTGGGGATCGATGGTTACAATAGGCATGGGCGCTTTATGTCCGAGAGATACATTATTAGGAGCCTGGCTTTATGGTATTCATTCGATCTTTTGCACATTACCGACAACTCCTTTCGAGTACAGCCTGCCCGCTGTTTCAAAGAGGATGTATTTGGTTGAAAGAAGGGGCATCTGTAATTCCTTTGCGAGCTGAACTGTTTCCGAAAGAGGTCGTTTTCCCCGCACAATGATAACAGCCGCTATTCCCACATTATGGGCAGTCTGAATGGCGTGTGGATTTGTCTGTCCGGTCAACAACAACATCCCGGCTTGACCAATCATTTGCACATCAGACATTGAATCGGAACAACCTGCCTTTGTTATATCCAGGTCCAGCTTGTCATGGCCAACAAAGACCTCAGCATCAAGCAGGTCGATCATTTCTCGTAATGTCACCGTAAGCTCCTTGGATGGAGTGAAATAGACTATAAATATAACAAAACAGAGATGGAATGAGCCAATAAATTTATACCAGGAAAGATTTATAAAAACTGTCCAGTTTTCCCGTGATACCATACGATTGTACTATCATGTATGCAGTTGCGGGCGTAAATGTTGTCCTGACCATTGACGATTAAAAACAATCTTCCATCATTTTCGCAAAGGACGGATGATACCGTTGTCCTCTATTACAATTGACCATGGTTTGATGTCTGCTGCAGTGAGTTCTTTGATGAGTCTGATCGATTCGCCGCTGGTGTCCGGTTCAGGGATTCCGCCATTGACCAGGCGCAGCGGTACAAGCCTTCCATCGAGAAAATTGCCTGTTCCTGTATCAATCCGCGCCTTCAGAATGACACTCAAACAGTTCGGTTTCTTCAAGTTGAATAAGGCGTAGGTGAGAAAATTTCCCAGGCTGTAGGCAATTAGCCTGCCCCTATAGACTTCCATAGCCCTGAGCACATGAGGACCATGGCCTATCACCATGTCTGCTCCAGCATCGACAACACTCCTGGCAAATCTGATCACATTCCCTCTATTTTCTTCCAGAAATATTTCATCACCCTGTGGTATATGAATGGCCATCCTGCCTTCTGCACCCCCGTGAAACGAAACTATGACAATGTCATGGTCTTTTTTCAGCTCGGCTACAATCTCCTGCGCTCCTGGAATATCGAGAATAGAATGTGCATAGGGAGAAGCCTTGTAGGAAAATCCAGGGATAGCTATCTTTTTCCCTTTTTTGAAAAACTTCGCCACTGTTGCACCGCCGGTCATCTGTATACCAGTGTCCAGAAGATTGGCTATGGTGCATTCCGCTCCTTCAAAACCAGCATCGAGGAGATGGTTGTTTGCTATGTTTAAGACAGAAAAACCTGCTTCCTTGAGGTAACCCCCATATCTGGCAGGCATAACGAACTCAAAACAATTCCTACTCAGAGGCACCTTGCACTTCACAGGCTTTCCCCTGTCGCAAAGAGAACCTTCAAGGTTTCCGAACACTATATCTCCATCTTTTAGTTCTCCTTCGATGGCCTTGAACATTTCTCTTCCGTCGTCAGGAGGCAGGATATCGACTGGATATATGGTGCCCATCATAATGTCACCAACAGCAATAATGGTAAGGGGATTGTCTGCGCTGGTTCCTGCGCACACATTCCTGCAACCCTGTGTGCCCCAGAGCGTAAAGATAATACTGAGTATGATCAATGGATGGACAAAAAACCTGGGCATCAGGAGTATGGGAAAATCCTGTATCTACAATAAATTACAAAATATTATTATATTTTCTGCTCTGCCATATCGCCAACAACAGGGAGCTTGTAATATTCGCCTTTGTAGGCTTTCACCATGAGCAGAATCCAGACAATGAGCGACACTATACCCAGAATTGGCACTAGAGCCCAGCCGATAAAGGGTATGAAATGAAGAACTATGTTTATAACAAACAGGAATCCAAAGGTTAAAATGGACTGCATTGCGTGGAATCGGACAAACCTGTTCTCCTTCTCCATAACCAGAAAGATTATCCCGGTCACAAATCCGAGAAGGTAACTCAGAAGTCCGGCAACTGTTGGATTAATACCTGTCGATGTTTTTCCCAAATCATTCCCTTCCATAGGTACCCCCTTTTTTGAAATGTTTCGCTATCAGCTTACAGCTATTAGCTACTCGCTACAAGAAAAATCATTCTACTGTGACGCTCTTGGCAAGATTTCTCGGTTGGTCAACATCTGTTCCAAGGAAGTTCGCGATGTAATACGCGAATAACTGCAAGGGCACCACAGTGAGAATCGGCTCAAGCTCATAGATCGTCTCCGGTACAGTAATAGCGTTCTCTACCTTCTGGCGCATGTCATGAGAAGCGTCATCAGTGAAGAGGATTACCCTACCCCGCCGAGTCAGAACCTCTTCTATATTGCTGCATGTTTTCTGGTATGTCTGGTCAACGGGTGATACAACAACTACAGGAAGATTCTCATCGATAAGGGCAATTGGTCCATGTTTCATCTCTCCCGCAGCATAGGCCTCAGCATGGATATAAGATATCTCTTTCAGTTTCAGCGCACCCTCCAGTGCGGTTGGAAAATTAACCCCTCGTCCAATGAAAAGAAAGTCTTTGCAGGTCATATATTTTCTTGCAAGCTCTTCAACGGCATGGGCATCATCGAGAATCTTCTGAATCTTGCGGGGAATCTTCTTGATTTCACTGATGAGGTCTCTTACTGTGTCGCTATCCATAATGCCAAGTTTTTGTCCCATGTGAAGCAACAGAAGATAGAGAACGGAGATCTGTGTTGTAAATGCCTTTGTAGAGGCAACACCTATTTCCGGCCCTGCGTGGGTAAAAACCACTCCATCGGCTTCCCGCGCGAGGGTACTGCCGAGGACGTTGCATACAGACAATGTATAAGCGCCTTTCTTTTTTCCTTCCCGCATGGCAGCGATAGTATCAGCCGTTTCACCGGACTGTGAAACAAGAATAAGCATGCTGTCAGCGCCCATGATAGGGTCACGGTAACGGAATTCCGAGGCAATGTCAATCTCGACAGGAATTCTCAGGTTAGCTTCAAAGATGTGTTTTCCAATCAAGCAGGCATGATAGGATGTCCCGCACGCAACCATCCAAATTTTGCGTATTTTGGAAATGTCAGGCAGCTCAAGCTCCTCGAACCCCACCTCCCCTTGCTCTTCCCTGATTCTTCCAATAAGAGTATCAGAAATTGCACGAGGTTGTTCGAATATCTCTTTCACCATGAAATGTTTGTAACCGCCTTTTTCAGCCATCACCCCTGTCCAACTTACAGTCTGCACGGGTCTCACAATCTCTTTCCTTTGAAAGTCCATAAGCGAGAGCTGATTATCCTTGAAGACAGCCATATCGCCATCTTCCAGAAAAATGAAACGGTTTGTCCTGTCGAGGACAGCAGGAGCATCACTTGCAATAAAGTATTCTCCATCCCCAACACCAATGATCAAAGGGCTTTCTTTTTTCGCAGCCACCATGATACGATCTTTTTTATTGATAATGCCAACGGCAAACGACCCTTGAAGCTCTGTAAGGGCCTGCCGAATGGCATCAATGAAAGCCATAGGTTTCCGCATAAAAGAGCTTATCAAATGGGGGATTACCTCTGTATCAGTATCTGAAAGAAACTCCTGCCCTGCTTTCCGCAGCTCATCTTTAAGCTCCAAATAGTTTTCAATGATTCCGTTGTGAACTACAATGACATCGTCAGCCCTGTGGGGATGAGCATTCCGCTCTGACGGAACCCCATGGGTTGCCCACCGCGTGTGGGCGAGGCCCAGGTTACCCTGAAATTTTTCATTGTCTGCAATCTCTTTTCTGAGCTCCTCCACCTTACCTTTCTTACGTGCAACCTCAACTTTCCCTTCGTTCCAGATGGCAATACCTGCCGAGTCGTAGCCCCTGTATTCAAGCCTTTTCAAGGCTTCTATCAAAATGCGCGAGGCTTCACCGGGCCCCATATAGCCCACTATGCCGCACACTATTTCTTCTTCCTCCATACCGTGTTCATTTCTTTAACGCACTCATGGACCTTGCTGTCTTTCCTGATAAGTGTTTTGAATAGTATCTTTGTATATGGGTCTACCCTGGCGCCTTCTTCGATCTCTGCACCTTCCATGAAGACAAAACCTTCAACGTTCACTCTGTTGTGGATAACTGAGTCCCGTATGAATGAGTTCGGCCCGATTGATACACCCTCTCCTATCCATGTCTTCCCTGAGATATGGGTATTTGGATAGATGATCGTGTCCCTGCCAATGACAACCCCTTCCTCAATGTAAACGTTCCTGTCAAGGAGTGCTACACCATTTTTCATGTGGTCGTCGAGAATCCTGTCTCTCATAATAATGTTCGCATCAAGGAGTTCCTTTTTTGAATTGATGCCAAGTACGTCAGAAGACTTCTCGTGATGGTACCCTTTTACGTCAATCCCTCTCTTATGCAATATCTTATAGATGTCAGTAAGGTAGTATTCGCCCTTCCTGTTATCTGCTTTAATCTCTTTCAAGAGAGGAAAGAGATGGCTGGGAATTGCACATATACCGGTGTTGATCCGTTTTATCTTTTTCTCTGAGGGGCGTGCATCGACATCTTCAACAATCTTTTCAATGCAGTCCTTTTTCATGATGACCCGCCCATAACCAGTGGGATTCATCACATCAGTTGTCATGAATGTAACAGTTCCTGCCTTCTGAAAAAAGTTGAGAAAGCCTTTTAGGGTTGATGACTCAATAAGAGGTACATCTCCGTAAAGAACAAGGACATCATGCCCCTTTACAGGCTTTTCAGCTGACAGCACAGCATGGGCAGTACCTTTCTGACCCCTTTGAATGGCGGTAACAATGTCAAAGCCTTTTATATACTCCCTGACCTTTTCCTTTCCATATCCGAGTACAACTACGGTATTTATTGGTGAAAGCTCTTGCGCTCGTTCAACAACATATCCCACCATGGGCTTGCCCATAATCTCGTGCATAACCTTTGGCTTGCTGGAAAGCATACGCTCTCCCTTGCCAGCAGCAAGGATAACAACGCTAAGCTGTCTCATGAGGAGCCTCCTTTTTTCCAAATACTTTTGCAATAAGGATGCCCAGCTCAAATAGCCCCCAGAGGGGGAGGGCCACAAGGACCATACTTACCACATCAGGGGGGGTAATGATGGCACTTATAATGAACACAGAAAGGATTGCATACCTCCTCTTTTTTGCCAGCATTCTCGCATTAATGATACCTGCCCTGGAAAGATAAAACGCAACAAGAGGAAGCTCAAAAATAAGTCCAAAAATTATGAGGAGTTTCAGCGTGAGACTCATATAACTTTTCAAATCCGGCATAGGAATGACAAAGTCCTGAGCATAGCTGACAAAAAAATGATAGATGTTCGGCATGACAATAAAGTAGCAGAACAGGGCGCCAAGGATAAAACACAGGCTTCCAGAAAAGATGAAGGGATATACGTATTTCTTTTCGTTTTCATAGAGTCCCGGTGCAACAAACATCCAAAACTCATACAGGATAACAGGTGCTGCAACAAAAAGGGCCGCAACGATTGATATCTTAAAGTAGGTGATAAAGGCTTCTGTTATTCCAGTAAAGATAAATGAACTCTGGGCAGGCATAACCCTGACAAAAGGCTGCATCAAAAAATAGAAAAGTCGTTCCTTGAAATAATAAGTTAGAATGAAGGCTATTGCTACAGCTATAATACAGACAACTAACCTATCCCGCAGCTCCTTTAGGTGGGAAAAAAATGGCTGTTTCTCATCTGTCATGTCGGTTTATTGTCATTGCCTGATCTGGAGTGTAGTGCTTCAGGTTGTTTTGCCTCTTCCAGAATCTTTTCTTCTACCCTGGCTCCTTCCTCTGTATCGGTTGTTTTTACTTCCTCTTCTTTCATGACCTCCTGCTCGAAGGTCTCTTTCACATCGTCTGCCATCCGGCGAAATTCTTTAAAAGCCTTTCCCAGTGTCCTTGCAAGTTCTGGAAGTTTTGTTGGGCCCACAACAAGAAGCGCCACAACAAGAATGATTATCATTTCCGGAAGTCCGATACCAAACATACAAGGTAAAATTATCACAAAACGTCATGCAGATAAAGGGAAATTGTGAATTTGCACAATACCGCTTGACAATACAGGAATGTTTATAGTATTTTTTATCATGTAATAATTATTCTAAATTGAAAGGTCAATGAAAAAATATAAAAACTTGTGCCTGAAGCTTACACCGCAAAGGCTTGCTATTCTTGAGTACCTTGAAGGTAATACAGACCACCCTTCGGCCTCCGACATCTATAATGCAGTGTGTAAGAGGTTTCCCACTATGTCCTTCGCCACAGTCTACAATACTCTGAAGGCACTGAAAGGAAAAGCAAGCATACAGGAATTAACCATAGATCCGGACAAGAAACGGTTCGATCCTAATACCGTGCATCATCATCACCTCATCTGCACTGAGTGCAGAAAGATCATTGATATAGAAACCGAGTTTGAGCTTGACCTTCCTGAATTACAAAAACATGGATTCGAAATAACAGGAAATCATATCGATTTTTATGGGGTCTGCCCTGAATGTGCCGGTCTGGCATTGCAGGAGTATGGGGGACAACTCCATTGACAACCGGAAAGGCGACAAACCCCGGTGGAATTGTAATAAAAAAATAAAGGAGGTTTACCATGGCAGAAAGAATGGAGGTTTACAAATGTGATGTATGCGGAAACATAGTGGAGGTTCTTGTAGGCGGCAAAGGTCAACTCGTCTGCTGCAATCAGCCTATGAACAAAATGACGGAGAATACAGTAGACGCAGCCAAGGAAAAACATGTCCCGGTTATTGAAAAGGTAGCAAACGGCTTCAAGGTGAAGGTCGGCAGCGTAGCCCATCCAATGGAGGAAAAACACTACATTCAGTTCATTGAACTCATTGTTGATGGGAAGATTTACCGTCAGTTCCTGTCACCAGGACAGGCTCCGGAGGCAGTATTTGAGATAACAGGAGACAAAGCAATAGCACGTGAATACTGCAACCTCCATGGACTGTGGAAGGCCTAAAACCCGTTACGCTTACGCGTTACGGGTTACCAGTTAAAAAGGAGGATAACAAAATGGCATCTTTGAAAGGTACTAAAACAGAACACAACCTGCTCGCTTCTTTTGCAGGCGAATCACAGGCACGAAACAGATACAGCTACTTTTCTTCCCAGGCAAAGAAAGAAGGGTTCGAGCAAATATCCTGGATCTTTGCCGACACAGCAGACAACGAAAAGGAACATGCCAAAAGATTCTTTAAATTCCTGGAAGGCGGCATGGTTGAAATCACTTCTGCTTACCCTGCTGGGGTTATCGGGACTACAGCGGAAAACCTTGCAGAGGCAGCTGATGGGGAAAATCTGGAATGGTCAACCCTGTATCCAGAATTTGCAAAGGTAGCGGATGAGGAAGGCTTTCCTGAAATAGCAAGGGTCTGGCGGGAGATAGCAAAAGCAGAGGTTGGTCATGAAACGCGTTATCGGAAACTCCTTGCCAACCTGAAAGAGGGGAAAGTCTTTAAAAAGGATGTACCAGTAAAATGGAGATGCAGAAACTGCGGATACATCAGCGAAGGAACGGCAGCACCAGACAGATGCCCTGCGTGCGACCATGAACTGGCGTATCAGGAGCTACTCGCTGAAAACTACTAGTATCCCGTCTTCATTATGACTGTTATCAGCATTTAACCGTCATGCCGGGTTTTCCTGAGCAGAGCGCCGAGAAGCAATGAAGCTGGGCTTTTTTCATATTCAAAAACTCCGAAGCTGAACTTGAGCGAGTGGAGTCGCTGGAAATGAACGACATTGCTTGCAGGAATACCCGGAATGATGGTTATCCTAACAAATTTCCAATCAAAAAGTAATTACTTCGTAACCGTCTTTGAGATATTTTGCCATGGATGGGTGTCCCAACATGTCATCCAGCAATACAAGGCCCATCGTTCTGGCATTTTCTACGGTATCCATCTTGGTTGCACATGCCTTGCACACACCGTCAATGAGATTTTCCGCCCGTGCCTGTTTGAATGGCACGCTGAGAGGGTTCCCTTCCGCCGCAAGATCTGGGATGAGCTTAGTGGCAGCTCCCTCTATGACTACCCTAACTTCAAAACCCTTTTCTTTCATATCCAGCGCATTGAGAAGTACATGGACAAAACACATGGGTTCACCATTAAATGCGAAAAGAACAACTTTTTTCATAATATTTCCTCCCTATCCTCCTATCTTTTTATTGAAAATTTTTACAGTATCTACAGCGCTACCATTATCCATGTACCTTTTGCACCTCTGGCTCACCGAAGAAGCGATTTGTGAGACGAACATACCATGCTGCGGATTGAACCTGAATAATGTATGCAATCGCTATAACTAGTGCTGCATCTGATGCAGCGGGGCCAAAGGCATTCATTGCGATGGCAAGTGCAATAGAGAGATTTCGCATCACCGTTCCATACAGCAGGGCTATTGCATCACCCCGGGGAAGCAACATCTTTCCCACCACTGTGCTGAGGAAATAATTGAACCCATAGAGAAGAAGGAGGGGCAAAAGGATATACAAGAGAACAGCGGGCAATTGGGCTATTGCCTCTGCTTTAAGCGCTATTGCCACAAAGACTATACCCAGCACTCCCAGCGTAGACATGGGTGGAAAACGGGGGCTCCACGTTTCCTGAAATGCCTTCTGACCGAATCGCCTCACTAAAGAAATCTGCGTAATATAACCTGCCACCATGGGAAGGAAGACAATGAACACTATTTGCTTCATAACATTTGCTATATCAACACTGATATGCGCTGCCATGAGAGCCTGTACATAAAAGGGGGTGGCCAGCGATCCCAGGATTAGCCCTGCAACCGTCATTTTCACCGCAGCCTCCAGGTTGCCTTTTGCAAAACCTGTCCAGGAAATTGTCATCCCGCTCGTTGGCACGAGAGCAACCAGCAGAAGACCCAAAGCCATGAATGGCCGGTGAGGAAAAAATACAAGCCCTATTCCGAAGGCAACAAAGGGGATTACCGCAAAATTAATTATCTGGGTCAATACCTGTGCCCTCATATCTCCCCCCTCAAGGACCTTTCTAATTCTAAGGACAACCATCATGGGATAAATCATAAGAAAGGTAAAGGGAATGATAAGATTCTGCAGAAACCCCACCTTAAAGAAAAATCCTGCTATAAAACCCAACAACATCATTGAAGGGATTGCAACAACGAGGTTCTTATTTATTGATGCCAGAATTTTCCACATAAAGCAGGAAAACTCAGCCTTGTTTCATCTTTTTCAGTGCTACATTGGCACCCACAAGGATCGGGTCCCACACTGTGGCAAATGGTGGAGCATAACCAAGATCGAGACGGGCCACATCATCAATGGTCATGCGACCATAGAGGCATGCTGCAAGCGTATCAATCCGGTGTGCCACTCCTTCCTGGCCAACCATCTGCGTTCCCAGAAGCCTTCCGGTTCCCTCCTCCACAATGTAAAGCACTGTCATCTTCTTCCCCGCGGGATACGCTTTGCTTCTTGACCAGCCCTGAATAGCCGAAGTAAAGAATTTAAGCCCTTCACGTTTGGTGTCAATCGATGATAATCCGGTCCTGGCAACTTCAAGGTCAAAGATCTTGGTCACAGCTGTACCCACAATACCATCAAATTTTTTGTTAAGCCCGGCTGCATTCTCTCCTGCCAGCCTCCCCTGCTTGTTTGCAGTTGTCCCTAGGGCAATGTATGCCTTCTTGCCGGTCACAAGATGCATAGCCTCTGCACAATCACCGGCCGCAAAAACACCGGGTACGTTTGTTTGCATATATTCATCAACCTGGATTGCGCCCGCAACGCCAAGCGCTATTCCTGCTTTTTTTGCAAGGTCTGAGTTCGGACGTGCACCGATAGCCAGAAGAACAAAGTCTGCATCGAACTCGCCTTTATCAGTAATAACCCTTTCCACCTTGCCTTTCAGGCCCTTGAAGCCTTCCACAGATGTCCCTTTGTAGAGCTTCACGCCTTCAGCCAGCAATTTCTCTTCTACAATAGACGTAATCTCCCCATCCATTGTGCCGAGCACACGGTCCGTTTTCTCAACAACCGATACCTCGAGACCACGCTTTCGGAGCGATTCACACATCTCCATTCCAATATACCCGCCCCCTACTACAACTGCCTTCATAGGTCGCTTCTCATTACCGAAACGATTTACATATAGACATTCCGGGGAACCAACACACACTTCAAAAGCACCCCAATCGTCGATGAATTTCTTTATAGCAATGCCGTCTAAGAGAGTACGGATGGTAAACACATGATCAAGATCAATGCCGGGAAGAGGAGGCCTGATGGGAAGTCCGCCAGTTGTAATTACAAGTTTATCATAATCAAGGACAAAGGTTTCGTTTTTTTCCAGATTCCTTACATGAACCTGCTTCTTTTCGAGATCTATGTCTGAGACTTCGTGACGCGTTCTCACATCAATCCCTCGCTCTTCTATTGCTACTTTGGGGGTAAGGGAAATAAGCTGATTGAAATCTTTCACCTCATCAGATACGTAATACGGGAGGCTACATGATCCGTATGAAATAAAAAAGTCCTTTTCAAGGACGATAGCCTCTGCTTCCGGTTTTAGTCGCCTGTAGCTGCTTGCTGCGCTCATACCGGCAGCAACACCGCCGATTACTACTAATCTCTCTTTGCTCATCTATCTACCCTCCAATGTGATATGTTGTACAAAGATTCCTTTCCACTATTAATAAAATTTTCATATAACCTATGTCGAAGCACTATTGGCAGATTCCAGGAAACGATATGCCACATACAATTTGAACTATACACTACAGCTTCTTCTTCTCAATTCCCCAGAACATTATGATTACAAGAATCCACAATATCAGAATGACTACCCAGTGATTAACGCCGAAAATCTGTGGCAGGGTAATCTTTCCATAGTTCCCCCAGGTGAGAACTGTTCGTTTCATAAAGGGAAAAGCCTCGGCGTAGATGGCAGCGCCTGCAAGCATCCCGAGAAGTCCCCATACTACGTCCCATCTCCCCTCTCCGAGTGCACCTACTGCTGTGCCAGGACAATATCCAAAAAGCCCCCAGCCAATACCAAACAGGAGGCCCCCTACAATATTTCCACCCAGAATGGTTGTTTTTATTGAGAGCTTTGCAATGCCCAGGTCTTTCAGGATGTATACACCCACCATTGCGATGAGAATGGAGGAGAGCATAAACTTGACTATAGTCAGATCGATGAGCCGCAGGGCACCTATCTGTTTGTCATAGCGGATGACCCTGCCTTTCTGCAGGAGGAAACCAAAGATAATGCCTGTTATTAATCCATAGACAAGCTCACTCATTTTTTATCACCTCCTGCATAGACAATATTAGCGACAATAAGACCACCGATAAAAAAACAGATCAATGCAACATAACCGCTGACTGCCAGCTGGAGCGAACCGCTCAGCCCATGACCGCTCGGTCACCCGTCAGCCAGGCGGGCTCCGAACATAGCTATGGCACCACCAATAAAGGCAACAACACCCCTTTTTGCCATACCCGGACCAAAGCGGGACTCCCACATAGTAGGCACTGCCTGTACTCGAAAACTTTTTGACGTAGTAGAGGCAATAAGGGATCCAAAAAATATCCCTATGACAAAGAGAAACTGCCAGTCAATTTTGGGCAACTCTTTCTTGAAGTATTCAAGAGCTGCTACGTGTTCAGGATTAAATGTCCTCTCAACATAGCCTGCTGCCCGGACAAATGTTGTTGAGGCGCCAATGTATTTACCGGTGAACCATACGGAAAATACAAGGAGCAATCCTGTAAGGGCACCAGCCAGGTAAGGATTCCACCCTTTTGGTTCAGAATTCTTTTCAGTCATAACCTTGCCTCCTTTCTTGTGTTATGAGCCTTTAAATTTCAGATGTGCATACAATATAGGGTTATTACCAGCATTTATCAAGACACCACGGCTATTTTCCTCTACAGACTTCATTCAATTTCCATTGCCCAGCAGTGAACTGGCAACGGTCAACAGTATATGAAGCAGGCTATAGACTATGGCAAAGACGTAAAAAAAGAAGTAATAAACAAATCAATTGGCTCTTTTAAATTAAGTAAAATGATGATCTTTCTTTCATCTTTTCACTTTGAACTTTTAACTTTTCACTGTTATCAGCTCATTCTCATCACTTGACCCTGTCTATTTATTGCCATTATAATAGGGGATACTAAACAGGAGGAGGTAGCCATATGGAGACAGTTATTCTGTTCGGGAGCCCTCATAGGGATGGCAACACCATCCAGATTGTGAACGCCCTGTCCGATGGCCTGAAGCAAAAAGGCTACAATGTGCGGATGCTCTATCTCAATGACCTGAACATAAGACCCTGTCAGGGTTGTTACGCATGCATTCCAAAGGGAACCTGCAAAATCAACGACGATATGAAAGACATCAGGAAATACATGATAGACTCGGACCTCATAGTCTATGCCACGCCAGTCTATTGGTATGGCCCATCCGGCCAGCTAAAGCTCGCCATGGATAGAGGTATCTCATTTCTGGACAATGAATACAGTTCTCGACTGAAGGGCAAAAAGGTTGTCACCTTGATGACATGTGCTGAAGATAATACTGATACTTTCCAGCCTGCCCTAGACATGTTCAAGAAGACTTTCGACCTTCTGGGACTGGAGTATGCAGGAAGCGTAGAAGCGCCCGGTTGCGTTGTAGGAAAAAAAATTAAGAAGGAATTCATCCAGAAAGTGAAGAAACTTGCAAAGGCAATCTAATGAGCAAGAACGGCCATTATTATTTTACATCGAAAAAAGTTGGGAAGGCTATCTGGGACTACAGGATGCTGCAAGAAGGGGATAAAGTCCTCGTAGCTGTGTCCGGTGGTAAGGATAGCATCTCTCTTGTGAAAATCATGAAGGATCGAACAAAGTTCGTACCCATCAAGTATGATGTTATGGCATGTTTTGTTGACATGGGTTTCAAATGGGTGAACAAGGATATCCTTATCAGATATTTCGAAGAAGAATCGATTCCCTTTGTGATTGCACATCCACCTGAATCATGGAAGGGAGATGAAGAATCATTTGGCTGTTTTTGGTGCAGTTGGAACAAAAGGAAGGCCCTCTTTGATACTGCTCATAATCTGGGATGCACAAAGATTGCCTTTGCCCATCACATGGATGATATTATCGAGACCATGCTCCTCAATCTCTTCTTCCAGGGTGAGATAGGCACCATGCAGCCTTTTCAGGATATGTTTGAAGGGGAGCTTGCGATTATTCGTCCCCTGGCCTACGTTGAAGAAAAAGAACTTCTTAAGCTCTCTCGGCAAATGAACCTGCCAATCATAGCCTCTGCATGTCCTCACAGCAAAACCTCTAAACGATACCTTCTCAAGGGCATGATTGCCGAATTAAAGAAGCACAACAGAAATGTGAAAAAAAACATATTTCGCAGCCTTCAGCGTGTTAGAGAAGAATACCTGCTTGGCCCACAAAAAAACCTTCAAAAGTTTAATGAGGGATAAGGCAGGATTAAAGGATTGGAGAGATAAGGATTAATAAACCTGTAAATGACTAAACTGCAGAAAATAAGGATCGGTTCTTTTGTCATGTACCTGCTTCCCGATACAGTAAACCCCTCTCAGTTTCTTGACAAATTCCTGCGCACCGGAAATCAGGCGAATAAGGGGAGAGGTGGCCTGAAGCTCATCTCCATAAACAACGAGCTCTTTGTATGCAGGAAGTATTTGCATGGAGGCGTTGGGAGAGCGGTGACAAAAGATCTTTTCCTATCGGAGAAAAGGGCCCTCAATGAAATACAAATTATGCTCTACCTCAAAGAAAATCATTTTCCCGTAGTGGAGCCCGTAGGTATTCTCATTGGAGAAGATTTTCCCTTTAGAAAACCCCACATCATAACCAGATTTGAGGACAACACAGGCGAGTTGCTGGAATTTATTAAGGTGTCGAGCCGCAAAAAAAGGCTGAGGGCTATACGAGATCTAGCCAGATACATGTGGCACCTTGAACGGCTTGGCATCTTTCATCCCGATCTCCATCTGCGCAATGTGCTGGTAAAAAAAAATGGGAGGCTCATCTTCCTCGACTTCGATAAAGCTTCCAAAAGAACCATTTCAAAAAAGAATGTTGAGACAATGATATGGAGGCTCAACAGGTTTGCTGAAAAATGGGAGATCAAAGGTTATTTCCGCATCAGCATTTTGGAGAGATTGCTTTTTATCCGGACATATTCAAAATTGTCTGGTTATAACCTTGAGGAGGAAATGGCAAAAAAACTCGTTACCAAAAAACTGCTGTCCCGGGCAGGTTGGTTTGCAGAATCCATTCTCTATGGGAAGAACTGATGATGGGGAAAGCTCCAAACGTCAGGCTAAGCACTGAGAACCAGGAACTCATAACTAATAACCGACAAATGTTAACATACCTATGGTTTGTCGCGCCCCCACCTTCGATGAACCCAGAACCATTCATCAGGATTTTCAATTATTATTGACTCCAGGAATGCATTGATCTTCCTGGTATTCTGCCGGATCAATTCCTCAATTTTACCCTTTCTTTCCATCTCAATGGGCTCGTTACACCTGATGACATACCTGAGAAAACCCTTGCGGATGAAGTATACAGGCATGACCGGCGTGCCGGTCTTCATGGCAATCATAGTAATCCCTTTATTTGTAGGCACTGATTCACCGAAGAAGTCTACATATACACCCTTTGACCGCTTCTCTCTCTGATCACCGAGGATAGCAATGATCTTGTTTTCCCTGAGAAACCTCATGACATCCCTACTCGTATTCACATTTGGGATTACAGTAAGTCCGGTAGATGCCCGCATATGATTCATAAATCTATCGATTAGCCTGTGGCGTTTTAAGGGACGGGCAAGGACAACGACCGGATTTTGGAAGAACGACGACGCGATTCCCATAATCTCCCAGTTTGCATAATGAAAAACCAGTGCAATCACACCTTTGTTTAATGCAAGAGCCCTGTCCATATAATCGCGGTGCTCAATTGAAAACCGCTTTTCATAGTCCTTTGTTGGGATATAAGGCAGGAGGAGGGCTTCTACAAAATTGATTCCCAGTTTCTCGAAAGATCTTAGCGCTATTTCGCTGGCTTCCCGCTCTGTGTAATGCTTGAAAGCGCGGAGAATATTTGATATGGCTACATTTCTTCTTTTTTTAAGAATTTTAAAAGCAACCCTTCCAAAAAAAGCGCCTGTACCTTGCTGGTAATTCTCTGGAAGAATACGGAGAGATAGCTGAAAGACTTTGATCGTTAGAATAAGGAGTAAATCTATAAGCACACGGAAACTATTCTATATCTATAGAAATTGCTTCATCTATGAGCATAACCGGGATGTCGTCTTTGATAGGGTACATAAGCTTACAGGCATCACAGATAAGGCCATCCTGGGCGTTGGTTAGCCTTATATCACCCTTACATTTTGGACAACAAAGTATATCAAGCAATTCCTTACTGATTGGCATAAATAAGTCCCCCCTTATCCAGTAACGTCCTGATTGTCCCTGTTCATGGCTGACTCAAGTATGTCGCCGAGAGTTGAAAAGGCTCCTTCTTCCTGGTGAGCTACTTTTTCCTCTGTCTTTTCCTCTGATTTCCTCAAGGCTTTGATACTGAGACCAATCCTCTTATCTTTCTCGTCAATATTGAGGATTACTACCTGAACAGAATCATCGACTTTGTACATTTCGGATAGATTTTTCCCCTGGAGATCATCCATTTCAGACAGGTGGATTAAGCCCTCAATACCTTCTTCAATTTCTACAAACACACCGAAGTCAGTGATACTCGTTATAAACCCGTCAATAATATCCCCAATGTGATACTTTGTAGAAATACCCTTCCATGGGTCATCTTTCAATCGTTTCAGACTCAGGGAAAACTTCTTTTGTGTTTTGTCAACAGTTAACACAAGCGCCTCAACATAAGTTCCCTTCTTGTAAACATCGGAAATGGCTTTTTTACGTCTCGAATAGGAAACCTCTGACATGTGTATCAATCCGTCAATGCCGTTCCCGATACCCACAAACATACCAAACTCAGTGAGATTTTTTACTTTTCCTTTCAGTATGGTGCCGGGAGGATATAGTTTTTCCATCTCGTCCCACGGGTCAGGGAGGAGCTGTTTCATTCCGAGGGATATTCTTTTTCTTTCCTGGTCTATATTCAAGACAACAAGTTCGATCCAGTCCCCTTTATTTACGATCTTGTGGGGGTTTTTCAACCTTCGGTCCCAACTCATCTCCGTAATATGGAGCAGGCCCTCCACACCCTGTTCGAGCTCCACAAAGACACCGTATTCAACAACACCAACTACCTTTCCCTTCACTTTAGATTGGAGGGGATATCTTTCCTCTATCTTCAACCACGGATCTGACTTCAACTGTTTCATGCTAACAGAGATTCTTTCTTTCTCAAGATCAATATCTATAATTTTTACCTTGACTTCGTCTCCAACTCTCAGATATTCCTTTGGGTGGGTTATCCTTCCCCATGTTATCTCGTTCAGGTACAGGAATCCGTCAACGCCGCCGAGATCAACAAAGGCGCCATAATCGGTGATGTTCCTGATAAATCCATAAACAACCTGGTCCTTCTTGACGTTTTTCCAGAACTCCTGCTTTCTCTTCTCTTTTTCCTCTTCCATGAGGATTCTTCTGGAGATAATGACGTTGCCTTTGCGTTTGTTTGATTTGATAACTTTAAACTTGAGATGCCTACCCACAAAAGATGCCGGATTCTTAACCGGTTTCACATCGACCTGTGAAATGGGGAGAAAAGCATTCACACCGATATCGACAAGAAAACCGCCTTTAACTTCAGAGACAATATCACCTTCCACCGGAGTACCGTCTTCCAGCGATTTTTCTATATTTTGCCATGCCCTGATCGTATCTACCCTTTGCTTGGAAAGAATGAGAAGACCGAATTCCCTTTCCCTCCCCACAACCATTACTTCTACTTCATCCCCCTCATTTACAGTTGATTCACCAGCTTTATTGGTAAACTCACTCAAAGAGACCTTCCCTTCAGATTTCAGGCCTACATCAACAATGACAGTATCTCCATTTATGTTGATGACCTTTCCTGTGAAGATGTTCCCTTCCTGGGGACTCCTCATGGAGGTTTCGTAAAGCTCCTGCATTTCCTCCTGTGTATTCTCTTTGTGCACTGAGTTGTCACCGGTATCGACCATGCCGTCCCCCTAAAGATTTTTTACACGCCTATCCACAAGATCTATAATAAAATCAGGGGTTGAGGAACCCCCTATGAGGCCAACTTTTCGAGCACCTCTAAACCAATCAGATTTAAGATCTTTGTCCGTTTCTATGTGATACGTTTTTGGCTGAACTTTTTTTGCTATCTTGTAAAGCTTTGTGGTGTTTGAGCTATTCTTCCCACCTATAACAAGCATCACATCAACCAACCCAGCAAGCATGACAGCCTCCTGCTGCCTGACCTGGGTACTCCTGCATATTGTGTCATACACCCTAATCTCTTCTGCACCGTCTAAAAGCCCGGTGACAACGCTTGTAAAAGTCTCCCGATCAAGCGTTGTCTGACTAACAGCCCCAATCTTCCGGGCATCTATCCGGCAGGATTCTTGCAATACAATACCATCATTATCCAAATAACTCAACACACTTTTCACTTCAGCGTGGTTCTTGTCTCCAATGATTACAACCTGATAGCCATGTTTTTTCAAATACATAGCCCGTTTTCTCACCCTTTTCACAAAAGGGCATGTTACATCAATGCTTTCCAGGCCCCTTTTTTGTATATACTCTTCTTCTTCTTTCTTTATGCCATGGGTTCTAAAGACGACCGTCCCATCGCTAATATCCGTGACATCATCCACAGGGATTACGCCTTTTTCCTTCAACATTGATACTATCTGGGGGTTGTGAATAATAGGGCCAAGAGTATATATGGCGTGGCTCTTTCTTTCAATCTCTTTCATTACCCTGTCGATAGCCCTTTTCACCCCAAAACAAAAACTCGAGTGTTCGCTTTTCACTGTTTCCATTTTTCACCGATAGTATAGATGTGTTTATAAAGTTCCTCCACGACTCCCTTTACATCAAGGCCTGATGTGTCCACATGAATAGCTCCTTCAGGGATGATGAGAGGCGCCAGGTTCCGCTCAGTATCATTTTTATCCCGCCTTTCCATATCTTCCCTCACAGATGCAATATCAACCTTGGTACCTTTTGAAAAAAGTTCTGCATGGCGCCTTTTCGCCCGTTCTTCTGGATTGGCATCAAGGTAGAATTTCACATGGGCATCTGGGAACACAACGCTTCCTGTATCACGTCCTTCAACAACAATGCCTCCAGCTTTTCCCAGCTCACGCTGCACTATGTAAAGATGTTCCCTAACCGTCTTGTTCTGTGAGAGTTTTGACGCGAGCATAGATATATCAGGTTCTCGAATCTTTTTTGATATGTCTTCACCATCCAGGTAGACCCTGGCTTCATTTTCAAATTCAAACTTAAGATCCAGGTTGGTGAGCCATTCTTTCAGATTATCGATTTTCTCCATTTGGTCATCGCTGTTTGCTTGCTGGTGGCCGCTGGCTGCTGACTTCCGTTTCTCGAACGCCCACGCTACCCCACGGTACATTGCACCTGTATCTATGTAAGTATAGTGCAGACTGGTAGCAATCATCTTTGCCACAGTGCTCTTCCCGGCACCACTGGGTCCATCTATGGTTATAATCAAATTATTCGGTATCATGCTTGGCACACATTCGATAGAGAATATTACCCTTGTAAAAACAGAAGTTGTGAGGCCAAGAAGGTGAAAAGATGAATTTTGAACCTTAGCTTCTTAACTTCTCAACCTCTGCCCTTTTCTATTAAAGTATCCTCTTCAACACCTCAACAAATACAATGTTCTCGTCCATAGTACCTATACCGACCCTGATGTATTCATCAAGATTATATGACCCCATCCATCGCACGAGAATCTTTTCTTCATAAAGCCGTTTTGTGACAGACTCAGCAGTTGATCCAATCTTTACGAGAATATAATTTGCCTCAGTAGGGATGAATTCAACGGACAGGGCTTTCAGGGCTTTATAGAGAAATTTCTTGCCTTTCCTGTTATTATTGAGGACTTTTTTGAGGTACTTCTGGTCCATCAAAGCTGCCTTTGCAGCACTAATAGCCATCACATTGACACTAAAAGGCTGTTTCGTACGATCCAGGAAGGAGATTACCGATCTCTCCCCAACCCCATACCCGATTCTGAGACCAGCCAAACCATAAGCCTTGGAGAAAGTCCTGAGGATGATGACGGGATAATCGTCGATATAAGAAAAACTGTCAGGAAATGCTCTGCTCTCAACAAATTCACCGTATGCTTCATCGACAACTACAAGAACATCAGTGGGCAGGTTTTTCAAAAAGTCTGTAAACTTTTCACCGTTAAAGATTGTACCCGTTGGGTTGTTGGGATTGTTGAGAAAAACAACCCTTGTATGATCATCAATACAATCCCTCACAACTCCGAGGTCTACTTTCATCTTCACTAAAGGAGCCTTTACAGTCTCGTATCCGTATATCTTGGACGCAATTTCATAAAAGGCAAAGGAGGGCTCTGAAATAACAACCTTGTTTTTTGTGCCATGTTTCATGGCCTTTAAAGACAGTTCTATGATCTCGTTAGAGCCGTTTCCGATTAAGACATTCTCAGGTTCCTTGCCATAATGCTTGCTTATAGCATCTTTCAACTCAGACTCATTGCCAGGGTACCTGTTTACGCAAAAAAGTTCATCCATCATGCGTGAAATGGCTTCAGGGGACGGAGGATAAGGATTTTCATTGGATGACAGACGGATCCATCCATCTTCAGAGCCATACATGGCAGCCTTCGGATAGTACGGTATCTTTTTTATATATTCCTGAACAGAGAGCTTCATGCCCTCTCTCTTAAGACTCTTTTAACAAAATCAAGGGCATTCTGCTGCATCTTATAAAAATCCTCAGCCATAAGACCTGCGCCAACAACAACCTTGCGAGCTTCTTCTTCTGTGACAAGATCAGATGGACTGTGGGAATCAGTATTAAAAATAAGGGAGGCACCAATCTGTTTGGCCAGCAAACCAACCCTGCCATTACCCAAAGAATGCCCCCTTCTTCCGCTTATTTCAAGAAGAACGCCTTTCTCCTTTGCCAGGGCAACGTCTGCTTCAGAGATGATTCCCGGGTGGGCAAGGATATCAGCTCCTCCTTCAATGGCCTCCCGGTTTGTGCCTTCCTGAACAGGCTCTACAATTGTCTCTCCATGAACCACAACATAGAATATACCCAGCTTCCTTGCAAAGGCGATCATCTCTTTGATCATACCTTTTGGAACATGGGTAATCTCAACGCCCGGCAGAATGGTTATCCCTTCATAGAATTCCATCTTCGTGCTGAGCTTCACCATGGCAGAAACAATGTGTTCCATGTTCGTTATATCCACATGGTCTGATATGCCTATAATTCTGTATCCCTTAACTTTTGCCCTCCTCACCAGTTCAGAGGGAATAAGTTCTCCGTCACTTAAGATTGAGTGCGTGTGAAGATCTATCATGGCTACATTTTATACTTCCCAAAGTCGTCTGTTGAAAGATTTTCAAGAATATCTTCCCACTCGTTTGTATCCGTTACCACCTTGCCACTTTTCTGAGAAAGATCTATTTTTGCTGCTCTTTTTATGACACCCTCATCAACAAAGATTGATGCCCCTGTTCGGAGAGCTATAGCAATAGCGTCGCTCGGTCGGGAGTCAATTACGATTCTCTTTTTGTTGACTTCCATGTGAAGCAATGCATAATAGGTATTATCCTTCAGGTCATTGACCTCGATCTTGATTACTTTTGCCCCCAGTTCATCGAGGATGTTTTTCAAAAGATCATGGGTCATGGGCCTTGGAGTCTGTATGTTCTCAATTGCCGTTGCTATGCTCGAGGCCTCCAGAAGACCTATCCATATAGGAAGGACATCCTTCTCTTCCATGTCCTTGAGGATAACTATGGGGGTGTTGGTAAAAGGGTCAACGGTTATTCCGGCAACCTTCATCTCTTTTAACATGTATGACCTCCTATTGGTTTACGAACCTCTCCCTTCAGAGAATTTGCATAACCTTTTACTATTTCAACATCAATGAAGCCCCCAAGCATGCCTGAAGACCCTTTGAAATTAACGATTTTGTTTGTCCTTGTCCTTCCTGTGACTTCCTCTTTAGAATTTTTGCTCCAGTCCTCCACCAGTACCTCTGTTATTTTCCCTTCCATGGCTCTGTTATGTTCGAGGGTAATAGCTTTTTGAATTTTCTGGAGATGGGCAAGTCTTTCAAGGGCTATCTCCCTTGGTATTGATCCCGGCAGGGTTGCTGCCACAGTATTCTTACGTGGTGAATAGGCAAATGAAAAAAGGCCATCGAACCTGATGTCTTCAACCAGATTCAGGGTTCCGGCAAAGTCTTCCTCACTTTCCCCCGGGAAACCAACAATGCAGTCAGCAGTGATTGCAATGTCCCGGCATCTCTCTCTGAGAAGCGAGATTTTTCTCCGATATTCTTCTATTGTGTATCCTCTGTTCATTAGCTTTAAAATCCTGTCAGAACCCGCTTGAAACGGCAGGTGGATCGACTCGCAGAGTTTGCTCAGACTACCAAAACATTCAATCAGTTCCAACGACATGTCTTTTGGATGGGATGTTATAAATCGAATCCTTTCGATGCTGTCTATATCATTAATACATCTCAAAAGATCTGGAAACGGGAGGTCATCCCTTGCCTTATTGTACGAGTTAACATTTTGCCCCAGAAGAGTCACTTCTTTCACGCCAAGCAGTGCGAGGTTTTCAATCTCCTGTAAAATGTCAGAACTGTTTCTGCTTACTTCGCGCCCTCTTACATAAGGTACAACACAGTAACTGCAGAAGTTGTTACACCCCTTCATTATCGTTATATATGCCTTGATCTTACCTCTCCTGGTGCCTGGTTTAATGAGGAGTGAATCTATGCATCCATTGTTAGAAAAATCGAATAGATGTCTTTCCCCGGCGATTGCACAGTCCACCGCCTCTCCTAACCTGTGAATGCTTGAAGGACCTAAACTAAAATCGATAAAGGGCAATTTCTCCCCAATGCCATCCTTCTCCTGTTGGGCAATGCAACCGGTAACGCCCAGTATAGTCCCTTTTTTTCGCTTTATTTTTCTTAAACGGCCCATGAGGCTGTAAAACTTTTGCTCAGCCTTTTCCCTAATGCAGCACGTGTTGACAATTACGATATCTGCTCTGTTCACATCCTGGATGCGTTCCATGCCTTTCGATAAAAGAAGATGGACCATCTTCTCTGTATCGTGATCATTCATCTGGCATCCAAAATTTTCAATACAGAACTTCATGTCAGTTTCAATCCATATAAAAATCGTTGCAGGTTACATGTTTCAAGTGAAACCGGTAACCTGCAACGTGCAACGTAGTCAAAGACGATATTCTGCAATAAAGTTTATTTCTTCTTTTTTGCTTTTGTCTCTTTTTTCACTTTAAACTTTGGCTCAAGCTTCTCCATTTTTTTAACAATTCCACCATATTCAAGCTCGGAGTATGGAAGCATTGCAGGACCTGCAAATCCCTGTTCCCTGATGTCTGTTGCCTTCCTTGAAACCTTAGTCCTTATGTAGTCCCAATATGGATGGTCAAAGGCGTCTGCAGGTTCGGTAAGCTTACCTTTATGTACACAGAAACCAAGGGCACAAACAACCGGTGGTCCATCAAAGAATGAGACAGGCGAGTTCATGGTGACCGGCATTAAGGGGCCGTTGTGGCTTCCTCTCATAAAACCCGCAACGAAATGACCGATGTTAAAGGGTGCAAGAGCCTCTCCTGTTGCAGGGAACGGGCCCTGGACCCTTACCAGCATGACCGGGTCATCCTTGCCTGTATATTTTCCAGCGATATTGTGGAGTCTTGTGGTACTCACAACCGCTGCTATGTCCCCAGTTTCTCTTGACCACACTGATTCTACCACATACCGCTCGTTATCCCTGAGAAGCGCTGCAATGTCATATAACTCCTCAGGAGCATTCAGTTCGATCAACCTGTCGCCTTCAGTATAGTTAACGTCCATGATAACAAACTTAAAGCCCTTTGCCATGTTGGGGGAAAGGATCAACCCAGAATTGTACATAGGGTCTGCAAACATCAGGTAAAGAGGTAGGTTATAGGCGCCCGGATCTGTTTTGTCCGCAGCGAAGAATACAAAGGGCTCATTTGGTCTTTCCTCAAATTCCATTTCCGCAACAGCAGGCCCCATACCTTTCACATTACCGGAAAAAGAATCTTTCAGAAGGTCCTGGCCAGCACCATAAAGGCCCTGATCTTTGGCAACTGCCGTACCTGCGAGGAAAGCGTCCCAGGCCAGCTTATGAAGCTTCTCATAGCCTGTGCCATGGCTATGTGCAAAAAGAATTGCCACATCATCACCGGTGTGGCAAACAAAAAAGTCATTAACAAGTCCTTTGGACCCTTTTTTTAAGAAATCCTTCACCCGCTGCATAAGTTGTTCACTTGGCTTTATGTGGCCGCCTATGCTCCCAATATCCGCCTTGATAATCGATAATGTTGTTTTCATAATCCCCTCCTGAAATATTTTTGGAACCTGCTTATTGACTTAATACTCGTCACATCCAGGCCTAATGGCGTTATGGAAACGAAACCATGCTCTATGGCATAAAAATCAGAGCCCTCCATGAGTTCAAACTGTTCGCCGTTGCCGCCTATCCAGTAGTATTTTCCTCCCCGTGGGTCTGTCCGTTCAATCACTTTATCATTATATATCCTTTTTCCAAGTCTTGTCACCATAAAACCCTTCATTTTGCTGTAGGGAACATTCGGAACATTGATATTCAGGAAAGTCGATTCCAGAAAGTTGTTCTCTTTTACCACCTCAATAATTGCCTGTACAATCTTGATAGCATCTGCAAAATAAAAGTTTCTTCGTGCATTTAATGAAACAGCCAAAGAGGGTATACCAAGAAAAGCTCCCTCCTGTGCTGCCGCAACAGTCCCAGAGTAGTTCACATCCTGGCCCATGTTTGGCCCTTTGTTAATACCGGAAATAATAAGATCAGGTGCCCTTTTCAAAACTGCTTTGACTCCGAGAAACACACAATCCACGGGTGTTCCGTTTGTGGCAAACATGCCCCGGTCTACCTCCCTAATGCGCAAAGGCTTATGAAGCGTGATTGCATGCCCCACGCATGTTCTCTCCCTTTCAGGAGCAACTGTGAATACATCGTATTTTTGGGACAGATTATTCGCAAGGAGCGTAAGCCCTTCAGAATGAATACCATCATCGTTTGTCAGCAGGATAAGCAACAGACACCTCACTATCAGCGTTCAGCCTCTGGCAAAAAAACTTCATAACACGGCAGGTTGATGAAAAAGCTACAGCTTTTTTTGCACCGATAGCCGACCGCTGTCAGCGATTAGCTCTCAGCTTTCGACGTATTGGGGAACAAAACCTACTTATGAGCCGCATTTGCTGAAAGCCAAAAATAACAAATCGGGGCGACTGGATTTGAACCAGCGACCACTTGAACCCCATTCAAGTGCGCTCCCAAACTGCGCTACGCCCCGACTTTTTAAATATTACAGTATAATCCCATAAAAGTCCAGCAATTATAATGGTTATGGGTTATGAATTTTAAATTTTGAGGTATAAAAACCAAAAAATCAAAAACATTTTTTCGTATTCATTTTTTCTTAACTTCTTTTTCCCTCTTTACTTCCCGTCCAGTTCATCCCGCCTTAATTGTTGACATCACTTCCAATTGTAGACTACGATTTTCTCAGTGACCATGGACCATGAAGACATTCTTCTCATCCATATGGGAGGCCTTGGTGACATGTGCCTGTCTGAATCCACATTTCTCTCGCTCTCCCATCACTTCCAGAAAAATATTTCAGCCTTAGGGTATTTGCGCTTCTTCAATTTCTTTAAGGAGTACTTTAAAACCATTAACAACATAGAGTCAGCAAGGTGGCTCTATCTGTTCTCAGATTATCCCACGGAACAAACCTGGAAAAGGATCGTTTTCGTCGGTAAGGACAAAAATGGGGCGCTTCGAAAAAGATGGAAGGCAGTTTCACGGGATGAGATGATATTTGTGGATATGTACCCTGACAATACCTATGGCCCTGTTGATTCGGAAGCCGGGACACTTACTTCGAAGATAGAAAACTATCAGCTAAAAAATGTGATGCATATCGAAAGCTATCAATTAACGCAGCTCGAACAATGTGGCATAAAGCCCCTGAAAAAAAACATTAAAGCGCTACCCAGAAATCGTGTCATACTTTACCCTGAGGCAAGTATCACGAAATCCAAATGGCATTACGAAAACTTCATTGAACTCTATTATACCCTCAAGGGGCATGGCGTTGAGACGCATATCTTTGAATCCTTCGGCCTGAACCTTCCTATCGCTGAGAAAATAGTGATAGAAGATTTGGCCGATGTTAAAACCTTTTTTGATTCTGGTGGTATCTTCGTATCCAACGACTCCGGTATGGCACATTTTGCAGGTTTCTGCGGACTCCTTACCATAACCATTTTCAGCGATTTTGATTCTTCCATCTGGCATCCGAGAGGGGAAAACATCTCCCTCCGTTTAGGTTATGACAATGTGGTGGCAACAGAACTGGTGGACACAATATACCGGTGCCTGGCTGAAGAAACAGAATAGAAGGTGCTGATGGTTGTGGCATAATGAAACAACAATGCTGACTTCTGTACAGGCGCTTAAGATAACTACAATTGGAGGTTTCAAACATGAAGGACAACGAACAGGAAATCAAAGAGATAATCCAACGTTCCTTCTCTCTGGGGGTTGAATATGAAAGGACAATTCGAGGCTGTTGCCAGTGTACTATAGCGGCTATTCAAGATGCCCTTGGCATAAGAAATGATGCTGTGTTTAAAGCAGGAAGTGGATTAACTGCAGGCGGCGGGGTTTCATGTGAAGGCTCATGTGGAGGCTTTACCGGCGGAGTTATGGTTATGAGTTCTGTCTTTGGCCGGCGAAGGGATAAATGGGAAAATGACCAGGTTGATAAAGACTGTGCACACAACATGGCCAGGGCACTTCTCAATAAATTTAATGAGAAGTATGGAAGCCATATCTGCAGGATAATACATCACCGCCTCTTTGACAGAGAGTTCGATCTCAAGGATGCTCGGGAAAGAGAAATGTTTGAACGGTTAGGGGCTCATGATGATAAATGCACTTCAGTTGTAGGCACAGCAGCTGCCTGGGCAACCGAGCTCATTCTTGAAGAGCTTGCAATACGTAAAATGTCGTTAAATGATATCAGGAAGATGCAGGTTTCGGGAAATGGAGTTTGGGGACGTTCTTGAAATGTTGAAATGTGATGAAATTGACAAATAAATCAAGCAAGCTATAATGAAAAACAGATTCCCACGGGCAAGCCCATGGCACTAAAACATACACACGCTGTGCGAATTATAAACGCATTCACCCACGCTTAAAAGCGTGGTCCTCTGTGGGGCTTGCGTTTTTCGTGAGAAGCTCTACGCGAGCACAGCGAGTGTGAAGGGGTGTCTCTGACGGCTTAGCCGGTAGAGGGGCAACGCAAGCCCCAGTAATAGATTATCGAGAAAAAAGGAGGAGCGGCAATGAAAAAGTGTGTTGCATGGTTATCGTCAGTGATTCTTTGCATGGCATCACAGATCGCTTTTTCTGCCACATCGAATGATTATTTTCCCCTTAAGCCTGGAACCGTGTGGGAATATACGACAGATCAAGGAGGCACTGCTGAAAGAATAGTTCTCAAGAAAACCGCCATGGTAAATGGAGCAGAAACGAGCGTCGTTAAATATGTAGATGAAGGATTGAGAACTTACTTTTCCAGCGACTTAAGCGGTATTTACCTCCATAGAGAGTATGAGCCCAGTGTTTACATTAGCGGCGCCGGCCGGAAAAGCATTGACGTTACTTTTGATCCTCCACTTAAGTTCGGAAATGCCACATTTGAGATTGGTGATTCCTTTCATTCGGAGGGTACAGCAATAACACGTGCGGCTGGAAGAACGTTTAATTTCGGCTACAGAGCAGACGCAACCGTTGAAGGCACAGAAACTGTTTCAGTGCCTGCGGGAACCTTTGATACCATAAGGGTTAGAATGGAACTTACCCTTATGTCAGGCGGCTATGGAGACTTTACAACTACCTCGGTCCTAAACTTCGCAAAGGATATCGGTGTTGTGAAGGATTTTTCAACCGATACCGATAATGTAACCACAACCGAGGAACTTATATATACCAATGCGAATGTTTATGATCTCGCCATAATTAGCATAACACAGCCAAAAAGAGTGACTTTGTCCCCCGCTTCCCCAACCAAAACCTCATTCCTTAAAGTAAAGCTCCAGAACAAAGGGCCTTTTATCGAAATCATCGAGGATGTAACTATACTCACGAACCTTATCACCCTGACCGCAGAATCCCTAGGTGCCTGCCCCGCGCCTTTACCAGTCCTTCATGCAGGCAAGCCTCAGAAACCTTTCCCAATAGCGATAAAACCGGGGAAGACACTGACGGTCTATTACAATGTAACCTTTGACTGCGCAAACAATGCAACCAAGAATACCCCGGATTTTCGCTTTAGCGCAATTGTGAATCGTACCGCCATTGATGACAAGGATGATACCAATCCGGCTGATAATGCCTGTCTGAGACCCGGCAACCTGCCAAAAGATAAAGGCTGCGGCGCCCGAAAACCTGATCATACCCTGGGAGGAGAAATTTTGACTGACGTGGTCATAAAATAGCTTGGCAAGCCCTCAAGCTAACCTGCTGACTAGCCTTCAAGCTTTCAGTTCAACTCGCTTTTTAGTTTCTAAGGTTTTTCTGTTTTTTCTGGTTACCTAAACCAGGTAAATGAATTTCTGCTGTTTATCTTTTGTTCTCTTAATCCCCTAATCCTATAATCCGGATTTTCTAATCCTGTTCTTCCCATTTCGCGGTACGCGTTTCAACCTCCGCGTTGCTGGAGTTGCCCCCTCGCCCTTCCCGCCTGACTTTTTTTCTCCTTTCCCGTCTTCATTTTTCAATCCTTACTTCTATTCCCGCCTTTTCCGTCCTTCCCGTCTTTCCCGCATCCCCTATTGCCCATTGCCTCTTACCCGTTTTCAAAGAATATTGTTTTCATGTTCTTCCGGTGATAAAATTAGTTTATGACCTACATCACAGATGTATATCTTAGCGAGATCCTGAAGAAAGATGTGGTTGACCAATTCGGAAGGAAAGTAGGTGCCTTGTGGGACCTGACCATAGTCCCCGGTGCAGAACTTCCAAGCGTAACCAGGTTGATCTTAAGAAAAAGACGTCAACTATATGCTGTGCCCGTTCAATGCCTCCAACACTTCAACCGATTCGTCATAACTGTAGACCTGTCGGATACAAGCCCCGGGCCTTACAGTATTAAAGAGGGAGATATTCTTATAAGAAAACATATTCTTGACAAACAAATTGTCGATGTAAACGGTGCCAAAGTCGTGCGGGTAAATGATCTTAAGCTTGGTGACGCTGACGGCTCGGTGTGTGTAATAGGTATTGATGTTGGCCCTAACGGTATCCTGAGAAGAATAGACGGAGGCAGCCTGATCCAGAAAGCGCTCCAGACCTTTAACCGGCCAATCAAAGAGTCTGTAATCGGGTGGCACTACTTGCAAACCATGGATCCCCACCTCCGTCATTTGACACTGAACGTGGCAAAAAAGCAGCTCGGCGAGCTCCACCCTTCGGATTTAGCACAAATATTGACAGAAGTCGCACCTGACGAGGGCACTGAAATTCTTGCGTCTGTCGACGAGGAACTCGCTGGGGAAGCCCTTCATGAGGTGCCAGATGAGGTAAGGGAAAAGATCCTCAGGGAGATGGACAAGGAACTGATTTCTGATATCCTTGAAGAAATGCCGCCTGATGAGGCAGCGGATATCCTTGGAGGCATGCCTGAAGAAAAATCAGAAGAATTGCTCTCCCTGATGGAGAAAGAGGATGCTGAAGAGGTTAAGGACCTTCTAAGTTACGAGGAGGACACAGCGGGTGGTCTCATGACGACCGAATTCCTCGATTTCACCCCTGATATGACAATAGAAGAAGCCATGACCGATATTAGGCTCCTCATCCCTGATGTGGAATTTATCTATTACATCTACATTGTTGATAATGAGGATCATCTGCTCGGGGTTGTAACTTTGAAAAAAATTTTGACAAATCCTCTCTACAAAACACTGCAAGAGGTTATGACGCAGAATGTAAAGGCTGTTCACTTCGACACCGGGCGGAAAGAGATTGCTGAGATGATATCGAAATACGATATCATAGCTTTGCCCGTTGTTGATGACGATAACAGGATACTGGGCATCATAACAGTGGATGACATTATCGATCTCCTCGTTCCAAATCCCACGAGAAGGCGCAAGAAACGATAAAGCCCGGCTATTATCAATAACTGGTTTTTTTGAGTTGATCGAGAATTTTGAGGAGATCCTGCGCATCCCTGCTGTTTATCCCATATCTGTTGACTGCTTTCTCAAGATTGGTTTTAGCAAGGTCATACCTGCCTATCTCCAAATAGTATTTGCCAAGATACTCATAACCCATACCCTCCAGGCCCATTCTTCCAGTTAGCATTCCAATCCTGTAATAAATTTCCGGAAATACCGGCCCGTAGGGAAGCAAATCTCTGTAAGTTTTTGCAGCCATTTCAACATCGCCTAAACCGTCGTATGCCTTTGCAAGGAACATTTTTGACATGGGATCATGTTTGTATTTCAGTATCTCAACCGCATCTGCAAACTTCCGCCCATTTACAAGGGCCTCTCCCAGAAAAAGGTCCCTGTACGGTGATTTGATATTAGAGGCAATCTTCACCGATTCCGAAATGTTACCGGCAGACATGTAGGCTAATATCGCACCATAGGCATTTAAGGGAGAATCCTTATCCTTCTTGTACTTATTTAACCATATCTCCTTCGATCCTGTCCCTGGCGGCCTATAGAGGACATTAGCCCGTACCACCAGGTAAGGATAAAACGTCGTATTATTTTTAGTTTTGCTATCCGCCCAGGTATTCTCTATTTTTATAATTCTTTCTTCATGATAGGGGTGGGTTAGAAGGTACTGGGGGATAGTCACTTCTCCGCTTGATATTCTCAATCTTTTTAAAAAGTCCGCCACACCGGTTGCATTATAGCCTGCCTTATCCGCAAATATCGCTCCTGTCCTGTCTGCATCCTCTTCATCATCTCTTGAATACTTTAGAGACAATGCCTGTGCTGCTGTCTGGCTTCCAGCAATAATCGCCTGTTTTGCCTGTGAGTCACCACCGACCAATATCCCTGCCAGCATAGTTGCAAGCATGCCGATGTTAATATACTTTTCTTTCTCTACCCTCCGTGCAACATGTCGTCTGGTTATGTGGGCCAATTCGTGTGCAAGAACACCTGCCAGTTCCTCCTCTGTTTCAGAAAAGGAAATCAGGCCTGTAGTCATATATATATATCCGCCAACTGTTGCAAAAGCATTGACAGTCTGGGATTGAATCACCGTCAAGGTGATGGGAAATGGTAGAGTGGCAACCTCCTCAAGGCGCTTCTTGATATCCTGCAGATAAAGGGAGATGAAAGGATCATTATTGATCGGGACAGAGTTTGCTATCTGATAAAATATCTCTTTGCCATATTTTCTTTCCTCTTCAACTGTCAATCCTGAGGCGAGCGAGGAGACGCAAAGAGAGAATAAGAATAGACAAACAACAAAAAACAGCTTTAACTTCATTATCTTGCTGCGGATTTCTTACTGCGTTTTTTGTACTTTTCAGTTTTGTATTTTGCAGTTTTCTTTTTTACAGTGGTCTTTTTTACAGTGGTCTTTTTTACAGCTTCTTTGCGAGGTGTTTTCTGTTTGTATGATGTGAGTGTAAGAGAGTTTGATTTTGCAAGCCTGATTTCCCGGTCTGATGGAAGATCAGAATAAAGGCTTTGTAGAATTTTGATTGCATCTCCCCACAGATCTCTGCTTCCCAGCATTGATAGGATGTAAACTCTTCCCTCTTTTTCAAAAGCACCCACATAACAATGCTTTGATGCCCTGGTAAAACCGGTTTTGCCACCAATCGTTGGTTCAAAACAGAATAAAAGCCTATTGTGGTTCTTGTATCTTATGCTCTTTTTGCTGTCATTAAAAAGGAAATATCTGGTTGCAATAATATCTCTGAAATTATCGCTCTCCAGGGCATATCTGAACATGATAGCAAGATCCCAGCACGTTGTGTACTGTCCTTCAACGAATAGGCCTGAAGCGTTTTTGAAATTTGAATCAAACGCCCCTATAGAACGGGCTTTATCGTTCATTATCTTTGCAAATGATTCCTCTGAGCCACCTATATGTGTGCCAATTGTGTAAGCGGCATCATTTGCCGACTCAATCATTGTACCCTTTATCAGATCAAAGGCTTTGTACTGCCTGCCCGGTATAAGGTTAAGTTTTGATGCAGGGATTTTCACAACCTGCGCATTCGGTACAATGGTTTCATTACCCTGAAGGTTCTCCAGTGCAACAATAGTGGTCAAGACCTTCGTGGTACTTGCCGGCGGATGTTTATGATCATAATTCCTTCCCGATATGACCTGAAATGTATCTTTTTCAACAAGCAGGTAACTACAGGCCGTAATACCTTCATGTGCTGAAAGAGAACAAGGAATGGCAAGGAACAAGCAGATTATGACAATAAAAAAATGCACTATGAATGTTTTATAAACCATTCTTTTTGGTTTAGCAATATAAAATTGAAAAAAACGGGCAATGGGCGAGAGATTATGGACAATGGGCAAAAAAAGGGGAGGCATTTGCCTCCCATAAAAAAGTTTTTACATCAACGAGTTTTCAACTATGGGCTATACGCTGCAACACATTTAGGCGCTGTTAGTTCAACCACTTTGAATCTTTGTCAAAAAATATCTTGATATTCCTGCCAATAAAATCAAAAAGGGATTCATATTGATTAACGTCCTGTGCTACATCACGGGTCCATGGAGACAGCACATAGGTGTACGACGTCTTGGAATCTGATCCTCTGAAAATTCTTATGGGAATGGCTATCGATATTCCCTTATCGTGATACCCTCTGTTTAATGGATCTTTGAGGTTGGACGTGTCTGTAATGCTGTACCATGCTGATATTGTTACCCCCTTAATAAATTTAGATATCGTGAATTTCGCACCTATATCTCCTGCAAGGAATCTTCCTGCCTTCATATCGAGAGTTACGTCATACTCAGGAATATTGAGTCGCGAGTTAAAAAATGCCGTTTTATATATCTGGGTATAATGATCACTCAACTTTAGAACATTGTCCGGATCCCTTTTTCTCACAGCGCTGCCCCCAAGACCAAACATTATTCTCCCATCCACAATAGTCGTGGCAATCTCGCCATAGATGCCTGCGTACTGCAGTTCCAGATATCCTGCACTAATCCGACTGTACAACTGATTTGTTGCCTTGTAGGTCTGATCAAACATCAGCCGTGCCAGTGTCACATCCTTTTCCTTGTACAAGGCAAAATCACTCCTCACAGCATCAACTAAAGGCAGGGTTCTGGTAGAGATATTGTTAATGGGATACCACTCGGGCTGGGCAAGGAATGTTGCACCTTTCCAGGGACGATAGCTTCCCCATGCTGCTAAGCCGAAGCGATACTGAAAAAAATCGGCTACGTCATAATAATTCTCAATAGACATTTTTGCACCGTAATCAATCAGACTCCGGTGAAACACCCTGGTATCAGAGCCTCCCGTAATAGACGGGTCAAAACTTGACAAATAGATCAGTTCATCGTTGCTCAGCTTCTCTGTTTGCCAGTCCCCTATGTCTGCACGCATGGCGCTGAATTTGAACAAAGGAATGCCATTATCATTTATAATGATATGGATGTTCTCTACATGACGGGGCGTTATGTCGTTAACGAGTTTTAGTATTATGCCTATAGCTTTTGTAACATAGAAATATCTGTTATTCTGTGCTTCAACAAACACGTCAGTCACATTGATTTTTACCTGAATATTGCTGAAACCTGATGCAAACAGGGCATTAATGAGTCGTGTTTCCACAGAATAGCCCTTGTCATCTGCTTTCTCCTTGTATGATTCATCATAGATCGGGATAAGGGGCTTTCCTATTTCAAATAGGGTGGACAGGTTAAGGCTAAACTGCTCCCCCCGCTGGTATGACACATCAACCTCCGCCCATTTAAATGGTTTCCACCTGAATCCAAAGTTAAACCCTGAAGGAACTGCTTTATCGAAGTATTTCCTGCGGGCAGGATCAGAAATCTGCTTGTGGAACTTGATGGGACTGTATTCCATCATAAAAGAATACCTGTCGGAAGGAGAGAACTGTACTCCCCAGAAGATTTGGGATTCCTTAAACCATCGCTTCGGATCAGTGAAGATCTCTGCCTTTATATCTTCATTGGATGGTGCAAGGGGTTTTTTTCCAAATCTTCCGTTGCCAAAACCAATGGTGAAATCAAAGGGGTAGATTTGTTTACTTGCCACGAGGTATTGGGATGGATACAGGCGGGTTCCCTGTGGATCCATAATTCCCAACGCAAGAGCTGGTCCGTATTTACTCTCAGGGAGAAAGCGGTATTTGACATCAAACGCCTTGTCCCTATACCAGCCGCTAGAAGGTGTCTCGAAGGCTTTCACTCCGACAACTTCCGTCACCCTCCCGTCAACCTCCAAACCAGGGAAAAGCCCCAATGCGCCATAGTAATAGCGGTAAGGGGAGACTTCAGCAAAGCCAAACCGGTATGTGTTCTCTTTCATTACCCGCGCAGTTGGAATCTCCATTAATCCAGTTCCGCCCCAATTTGCCGATCCAAGAAATGGCTCATCAGCAGCGTATGCAACAGGTGGGAAAAACGGGAAAGGAGGTAAGGCGGGAAAGGAGGTAAATACGAGAAGAGCGAGACAAGCCAGAAGGGCGTGCAGGATGTTAAAGCGCAAAAAACGAGCCAAACAAAAAAACAAGCTACGCCATAAACTGATTTGAAAGATTATTCTAAATGGATATAAAATGATATGATGAAGAAGACCTGAGCCTATGTCAACACAATGAATTAATAGATACGGTAAAATCAAGTCCGTCATCCATTAATGTCGACAATCTCTTCCTTATGTGTACTTTTCAGTTTTCGTATGAAACCGCCGATCTGTTTAGATAACAGCGCGATTCTTTCATTTAAATCTAAGTATATATCAGCATTTAAATATCCGACTCCTTGAGCAATGTAAAGCTGGGTTTTCAGTTCTGCAGCTGAACCCTTTGCAACGCATAAATACCTGACCAACTCCTTAATGGTCTCCCTTTCTTTGCCTTCTGCAATGTTACTCGGTATTGAAACAGATGAGCGCCTGATTTGATCTTTCAAGCCAAAATCTTTGGTAAACGGCTCATTTGTAGTTAGCTGATAGATATCAACCGCCAACCGACACCCTTCTTGCCAGATTTGAAGCTCTTCATAGTTTTTCATTGTTTTCGCACTTTGTTTCTCATAGCTGCATCAGTTTTTCCCACCAGTCTCACCTTACTTCCCTTCTCGCCTTTCTCGCTTTACTTCCTTTCCCGCTAATCTAACGTTTTATACAATACGGCTATTGTTGCTGCTGCTACACCTGCATTGGCAAGAATCTGGGTAATGTCCTTCAGGTTCCTGAGCCAGGCCGTTCTCTCAAGCCTGTCTGGAACAACAATAGAGTCCCCTGCCTCAAGCACTCCTCTGGATTCATTGAATCCCGCAATCTCCCACCTCTTTTTCAGAGGGCTCCAGTTCATGAATCCCCTTGAAAGCTTTCTTGCGCTACCATCAACCTTCATAACAAATACATTGTCTTCATCTGCATGCCGTGAATAGCCACCAGCCATCTGGACATAGTCTTCATAGCCCCATTTCTCATTATAGATAAAGCTGCCATTCGACATTACTGCCCCGACTACATTGATTACCTTGTTTTCTGCTGGTATATAAAGGGTATCGCCTTCTTCAAGCTCAATGTCATACTCACTCCCCTTAAGGAGCCTCAGGTGGGCAAGCCATATGGTCATCCTGCCCGTAGCCTTCACTTTCTTCAGAGATTCTATAAACTGTTTTCTCTGTTCCATCTCCAGCTTTTTTGCCTCCACTTCTTCGACTGACACAGCAGCACCTGTCCGGCTTGCACTTTCCGTGATCAACTCTCTCTCCAGGCGTTCCGCCAGTTCCTCTAAACTTTTTTGTTGGAGCTGTCTTACCCTCTCCCTCGTGAAGACCGCGCCACGAAGGTGGGAAAAATTTGTAAAACCTCCAGCCCGTTCAAGAACAGAAGAGAGTCTTTCACCCCGAGTAATAGTATACATGCCAGGATACTTAACTTCTCCCCCCACAATAACAGTTCGATAGAGCTGCCATTCAGGCACAGTGCGAACAAAGAGGTAATCGTTCATCTCAAGGAGCACATTATTCGCCGGATCTCCCTCCATAGCCTTGAAGGCATCGATTACGAAGCGTTCAGTCTGAGGTCCGGATTGGGTTACCTTCACCCGTGTAATCTCCATCTGGCTCGATGCATAATACTGAAGGCCTCCTGACATGCTTATAATATCCCTGACTCTGGTGACTCCACTTTCAACACCATACTCTCCTGCATTCTGGACAGCCCCTGTTATGGTTACAGTATTCTTGAGGTCAGCAACAGAGAATACCTTTATCAGGTCTCCGTCTTTGATAAGGAAATTTTTCTCAGCATTCTTTTCTACATCAATCAGGTCACCTTCGAAAACAGTTCTGAACTCGTTGGTTTGGGTTCGCTGTACCTGAACCCTTCCACGGAAAGCCATACCTGATAGCCCTCCTGCCATTTCAATAAGATCAAGGAGTCTGGTCTCTCCCTTCAACTCATAAATGGCAGGGTTTTTTACGTTTCCTGCTATACCGGCAAGGGGACCCACAGGCGGGATAAAAATCACATCCTCGGGCATGAGCCTGACGTCCTTCGTTTTATTTCCCTTTAAGAGAAAGTCATACATATCAAACCGGACAACGGTGTGAGTGTTTCGTTTAACCTGAATATCTCTCATCGATCCAGTTTTGTTCGGTCCACCAGCCTCAAAAAGCGAATTTACCAGGGTTGAAAGGGATGAAATTGTGTAAGCTCCGGGTTTTGCGGCATTTCCCACGATATAGACCCTCATGCTTCGCAACGGGCCCATACTTACATTCATCTGAAAATTAGTATAGTACCTGGAAAGTTCCTTGTTGAGGGTTGTTTTAAGTTCACCAAAAGTAAGTCCTGTTACGCCAATTGTACCAACCTTGGGCAGGGTGATTTTTCCATCCATGTCCACAACAACAGACCATTGTCCTTCGATGTTCCCCCAGATGGTTATTCGCAGTTCATCCCCCGGTCCAATAACGTAATCAGGCCCGACAGGTATTCTATCAGCGGGGGCAAAGGTTGACGGTGGTTGCCGGAAAAGATCGTAACCGAACTGACGAATATTTGTTGAAATTTTACCCATGGTTCCCCTGGCTATGAAAAGTTCAAACTCCGACAGGCTCTCGGCTGCAGGAATTTGTGAGGAGCTTTGTCCTGATGGCACCTTCTTTGGCTGGTCAGGTTTATCTGGCTCTGGCTTTTGACTCGGAACAGATTGAGCCTGCGGGGGGAGAGCGCTGTCCTTTATTCCAAGTTGCTTCAGCTGTTCTGGGGATATGCGTTGTGGATCTTTTATCCCATCTTTTGTATTATATGGCTTCTCCAGAGTGATTTCTTCTGAGTTTGGCTTTGCAGGGTTCATCTGTGCCATCTGGGCAAACCCACTCCCCTCAAAAGAAAGGATCAGAAAAAACACAATTATAGTCTTCTTTAGGTTCATGATATCTACCTCGTTTATCGTATTGCTTGATAGCTTACCCGCTCGATAGCTTGTAAGCTTTTTATTACTTCTTACTTCTTGCTTTTCACTCCTTTTACCGTTTAAAGCTCAAATACTGTTTAAGTGTGTCGAATCGTGCGCGGTCTTCTGGGTTTTCTTTTGCCCGCTCGCGGTATTCAATCAGAAAGGCAGCGAACGCTGAAAGGAAAAAACCTATAATGGCGGCCAGCATGACCATTGCTGTTCGCTTCGGCTTAACCCTTTTCTCGGGGGGTACTGCCTTGTCAATTATTTGGATGGTGGTCGCATTCTTCCCCTCATCGAGTTTCGCTGCTTCATACTGTTGGAGAAGCAGTCCATAAAGAACTTCGTTGAACTTGAGGTCTCTTAGTTGCTTTGCATAATCAGTTCCGAGCTGAGCCATCCTGCCTGTTGGCATAAGAGGGTCATGCCCCTTTCCACCTTTACCCTCCATCTTTGCAAGTTCTGCCCTTAGACCTTTTAGGGTCTCCTCCACTCTCTTTAAGTCTGGATTCTGAGGGGTAGAGTATGTCTTCATTACTTTTATCTCTACTTCTTTTGCTGCGATCTGAGCACGAATCATTCCTATACCTTCAAGAACCGCCTTAGCCTGTGATTCAATATGAAGTGCCCCTGTTTTTTCCTGGAACCCTTTCATATTTTCTTCAGCCTGAGTTAGAGAGGTTTTTGCTGCTTTTAACTGTTCCTCAAAGTAGAGTCTTCTCTGGCTCGCCTGGGTTATGGCAAGACCAGTATTAAGCTTCTGCAATTCTTCTACAAAGGCATTTGCCATCTCCGCTGCCCTCTTCGGGTCTTTATCCTCTATGTTGATAGTTATGATGCCGCTCTTCCTGTCATCGCGAACTGTCAGCACATCATTGATAAGCTTTTCCCTCGCATTCTCACGGTATCTTTTCCCGTATAGCTTCATAAGGTCAAACCTGTTGATCATTTCGTCAAGGACAGTTCTGCTCTTCAACAAACCGATATAGAGTTCGTTTGGTGCCTTTCCATTGATTGGCACACCACTTATACCGGCTATGGTACCCAGTTGTCCCAACTGGTTCATAAGTTGAGATGCAATACCAGAACTTATATTCACCGGCGGCAGTATCTTTGTCTCAGCTTTGTATACCGGGGACATGACAAGACTGGCAATTGCAGCTATAATTGCGAAACCAGAAGTTACCTTAATAATAAATCTCTTCTGTTTTGCAAGAACAATGAGGTAATCCAAGAGATTGATTTCTTCTTCCTGGGTTTCTATAGGTTTTTCTTCCACCCTTTTTTCCTCCTGCTCAGGCTGATTTAACGATATACATCAAAATCATATTTTAAATGGAACTCAGGTAAACGTGACTGCTACTTTGGAGAGAAATTTAGTTCAGAATTGTATATCTAAATATGGCAGTTTAATACTTTGTCAGTGAGCGCATCCGGTTAAACAGTTTCTCTGTTTTATTTCTTATGCTTAGGTACAGCGCCACCTCCACCACCACCGCCGCCACCGCCGCCAGCGGCTGCTGCAGCTCCGCCTAAAAGTGCAATGCCTATGATGGTAAGAGCGACGGTACCCTTGCTCACGCCAGCAGTTGCTGCTTCACCTCCACTCGCTCCTGCTGCGGCAGCAGCCTCGGTCTGTTCAAAGTATGTAGCGCATGACTGCCTGACTGCCTCATCGGTTTCTGTTCCAGCTTTAGTGGCTGCACATTTCTTCTCCATCTCTGCATTCTGTTGTGGCTGTGCAAAAACACCAGGAGGAATAATAAAATTAAGCGCAAACAAGGCAACAACAATAACGCCTACAACTTTTCTCAACTTCATCATGATCTTTCTCCTCCTAACTGGATTTGGTACATATCATGTTTGTAAGTACTCACCCTATAACACGTTTACATTTTACACTGCCCAAAGCCTTTGTCAAGATAATTATGGGGTTCATCCTTCGTAATCGTTTGTATCTGAGTGTTTTTGATCAATACACATATATTATTTTGTTTGTTTTCACTTTTCACTTCCCCCTTTTTTTGCAGTCTTTCCCATCAGCCCCGTCTTACTTCTTGCTATCCTTTCCATTCGCTGTCCAATATGCCTCAACAAATTTATCCACGAGAGTTAAAAGATTCTGCCTGATGACTTCCAATTTATCAATCTTTGTTATTCCTGTCATAGTAATGCCCCAGGTTCCGGCGAGTGTTTTTACTCTGTTGTTTGAATCCGTAAATACTATCTGGCGGGCTTCAAGCTGTATATTGTAAGCAATATTTGCGTCCTCGAGGTGAGTATTAATGTTCCCGTAGAGGACCGGTCTGCCACGTGTATTCAGCCATTGAGCCTGAGAAAGAACTGTTATCTTTGCCCTTTGAAGCCTCATTTCTATATCTTTTTGTAGTTGATCTCTGGTCATTGATGCTGTGACATCATACTGCTTGATGTTTGGCTGTAATTCTTCGAATGCTACATAAAACCCTGGAAGGCCGTTAAGTGTCTCCCTCGTAACTTCTGAGTCCATAGCATGCACAGGCATGGAAAACATGATCAGTAACAGCACTGACATACCACTTAATACTTTTTTCGCAATCATGTATCCTTGGCCTCCTTCAACTGCTTTTGTTGATCCTTTCTTTTTCTTCCCAGGGCATCGGCAAGCCAACTTACAAAAAGGGACAAACCAAGTACAATGCCAAGATATGGTACCGATGACTGCTTTATAAGCAGAAGAGCGACGACCCCACAAAGAAATGTTACAGTCCAGAGTGCAACAACCGTTGTAATAGGGCAGAATCCCGACTTAATGAATAAATGGTGCAAATGGCTTCTATCCGGATGGAAAGGGTTCTTTCGCAGAAGGAGCCTGACCGTAATCACTCTGAGGGTATCAAAAATAGGCACAAAAAGGATTAGCACAGGAAACATAGGCTGTAAGGCAAACTCTTCACTGAGGGCGGCCTTGTAAAGGTCAACCTCGGTAATAATCGGACCGACTGCATGAATGTGGTTGTTCCCTTGAGTAAGCAAAATTGAAAGCGATGCAAGAGAAAAGCCAATCAGCAGACTCCCTGAATCGCCCATAAAAATTCGGGCTTTAGGGAAATTATAAAAAAGAAAACCGAGTAGGGCGCCAGCAAAAGAGAAACAGATGAACCCAAGCACAGGCTCTCCTGACATCATCCCCCCAATCCCAAGAAAAACAAAAGCCATGAATGATATACCACCAGCGAGCCCATTCAAACCATCAATAAGGTTAATTGCATTCGTAACACCAACGATGCAAAAATAAGTAAAAGGTATAGACGCCCATCCAAGCCGAACGTTAAAGTCAAGTCCATAGAAGCCAAGGTTTCTGATAGATACGCCTCCGAGAAAAACAAAGGTTGTTATGGAAAGCAGAATAGCAAAAAGCTTTGTCCTCCAACCAAGCCTTTTACAGTCGTCAATTCCTCCAATAACAATAAGAATGAGAATTGCAATGACGAAAGAGATTACCTGCCGATCAATTTCCAGAAAAAAGAGGGCAGGCACCATACCTACGGTTAATGCCAGCCCGCCCCATCGTGGTGTAGGGTCAGCGTGCATGCTTCTTTGCCCCGGATGATCAATACAATCACACCTGCGGGCTAAATATATTATAAAAGGCATAATGAAAAAAGATGTTGTAAAGGATAAGAGGAATATGAAGAATATTTTCAATGAAGTATTGGCCCTGGCTTTTCTTCCTAGGTCATGTCCTGCCGCTTCAACAGTATCATTATTGCCTGGAATGAGTTACTTAATCAGATGCTCTGTCTATATCTCAACAGTCGAGGGATTGCAATAATCCTCGGTAGTCTTGAATGATCTTGCCTCTTGAATATTTTTGTTCTGCCGCTATTCTTGCCCTTTTTCCCATATTATGAAGAACTTCTTTTTTCATATATGCTTCCAGGATTACATTCGCAAGCTTTTCAGGGTTATCTGGCTCTACAACCCACCCAATCTGCTCTTCCCGCACAACTCTTGACAATTCTGATTCTTCTTCAGCAATTGCAATCAATGGTTTGCCAGCGGCCATTACATTATACATACGGCTCGGCACACCTGCCCCTGCCATTCCGCGTATGAGGGATGCCAGCGCAAGATCACATGCATTCAGAAAATTTATCTGATCAGACCTTGGTCTCTGGTCAACGAGGGTAACGTTGAGTAATTTTTTTGTTCTGATTTCCCTTTCCATCCAGGGTCTCTTCGAGCCAGAGCCGACAAATACAAAGTGTATATCAGCGTTGTTTTTTATCCGATTGATGGCGCCAAACATGGTCTCTATGGCCTGAACCCTTCCCATATTACCAGCACAAGATATTACAAACCTATCTTTGAGGCCAAGTTGTGCCAGCAAGGGATTGATTGCCTTATCTTTCGGAAGCACAGTATCCACATCTCCCCAATTATGAATTATTTCAATATGGTTGGCACCGTTTTTGGTTGCCTTTTCCGCCAGAGCCTTCATGTCACGCCCCAGGACAACAACTCGGTCCATCCCCCTGAAGAGCAATGTATTTATATATCTTATGCAGCGCGCTATAATGCTCTTTTCTGGTATTATTCCAGTAGCGATAAAAACTTCCGGGTACACGTCATCGATGCGCAAAATACACCTTGCATTATGAAAGAAACACACCAGCCTGGCCAGATAAGGTAACGGATGGGGTCCGTTCACCACAATTACAATATCGTCTTTGCGCACAGAAATGAGGAGCTTGAAAAAAATAAACAAACTCAGGGAACCCAGGTTTATCAGTCTCAGTAGCAATTTGTCTTTATTAAAAGTAGTCCCGTGAGAGCGCTCAACACGAACTCCATTTATTGTCTCTCTGGCCAGTACCTTTCTTCCCCGTGCTGTAACGGCAGGATATCCACAGAAAACAGTAAGTTGGTAGTGCTCTGCCAGCCCCTCGGCTAATCCTGTGATGTAGTAAGCAGTACCCTGTTCATCGGGGTAGTATACTTCTGAAACAAAAATTAGTCTGCCAGAATTCTTCATTTATTGATATTAGGCTTGGTTTCTGAGAGCTTGTACGATTCTTTGACTTGCTTTTCCATCCCACAGAGGAGGTATTTGGCCTCGTTTCCCCTGATCCGTTAAAATTAGCTCAACTTCTTTCTCAAGCCGAGTAAGATTTCTTCCAACAAGCGTGTTGGTTCCGATATCTACCGTAATAGGACGTTCCGTGTTATCTCGAATTGTTAAGCAAGGTACTCCCAGAAAGGTAGTTTCCTCTTGAATTCCTCCAGAATCCGTTATAACCAATTTTGCATTAGCTTGCAGCGCTATAAAATCAAGGTATCCAAGGGATCTCATCAGATGCAAATCCTTACTCTTGCTCTTATCATAGCGGATCCTTTCGAGTCGTTTCATTGTGCGAGGATGTACCGGAAAAACAACAGGAAGATAACCGCTGACATTTGAAATTGCACTCATTATTTCTTTTAGACTTGCTCGATCATCTACGTTGGAAGGACGGTGAAGTGTCACAAGTGCGTAATCTTGCTCATAGTGAAATCCATTCGCGTAAACTGTTCCAGCATTCCATCTCGTAAGGGCTTTAGGAAGAAAATGTACCAGCGTATCGATCATCACATTACCTACCATTTTGATTTTGTTTCTTTCGACACCCTCTTTCAGGAGATTATCTTTTCCATCGACGGACGGTACAAATAGAATATCTGAGATCTGATCAGTAAGCACTCGATTTATCTCTTCTGGCATTTTCCGATCAAATGATCGCAGGCCAGCTTCAACATGAGCCACGGGAATCTGAACCTTTGAGCATACCAGTGCGGCAGCTAATGTGGAGTTTACATCGCCATACACCAGCGTTATGTCGGGACGATATTTCAAAACCACAGATTCAAAACGCTTCATGATATGCGCTGTTTGAACAGCCTGACTTCCTGAACGGACATTTAAATTGCAATCGGGCTCCGGCAGCGACAGCTCAGAGAAAAAGATATCTGAAACAAAACCATCATAATGTTGCCCAGTATGAACTAAATACTGATGAAAATAGTCGCGCTGCTCAGCCATTGCTGACATTACCGCTGCAGCTTTAATGAAGTTCGGCCTAGCCCCCACCACATGAAGAATTTTCTTCAAAGATTTCTCCACACGAGTATTGCGTTAAGTTATTTTATAAACCTTTCTCAACCAATCTGCAGTTAAATGCATTCCGTCCTCCAAGCTATAGTTGTTTTTGTGATCTAAATCGCGTATAGCTTTTGTAATATCTACCCGTTTTACCTTAGTTGTTAATCTCTCTGAATCATTAAATCTGACTAAAGAGCGATCTTTGTTGGTAACCTTTAGGACTACCTCAGCGAGGTCTTCAATTGTGTGAAGGTTGCCACCTCCGATATTGTATGTTTCTCCTGCCTTGAAATTATCCACTATATTGGCAAGTGTCCGCACGGTGTCAGCCAGATACGTTGAGGTTCGCTTGTGACCTCGAAAAACCGTAAATGGAAGATTGTTAAGTGCACAATAAAGAAATCGAACGTTCACAGAACGATACGGGCTGTAATATTCACCAGGACCATATGTATTAAAAAGGCGAACCACGACGCTCTCAGTGTTATATTGGGTGGCAGAATTCTTGACTTGCATTTCGTTGACCCATTTTGTCATAGCGTAGTCATTAAGTTGTTTAATCTCATGGGCATCAGTAACTGTTTCGATCATCAGCTCCGGCCAGTCTCCATACACCTCAGATGAAGAAAAATGAATCAGTTTAAATTGGTAATGTTCCTGAAGACGAATAATATTTTTTGCACCCACGGCATTGGTATGCCATAAAGTCTCGTAAAAATCCTCACCGTTCCATCTGCCAAATTCAGCAGCGCAATTGTACACATATTCGAACGGCCCCATGCGTTCAAATACACGCTCAATTTGCCTAAATTCCCCAATGTCGCATCGTGCGTAAAGTGGAACTTCAATGTCCGTCCCAACGCTGAATCCAACCTCTCTTGCATCATGGTAGAGGTCGCAAATTACCACATGGTGTTTTCTGGTGGTCAGCTCTTGAAACAATCCAGCACCAACCGTTCCTAACCCACCAGTTATTAGAATCGTAGCCATAGAGCTCTCCTATTATTCAACGAATGTTTTGTATCATGTAACTCAAAAAAACCTTACATAAGAGACGCCTCTCAATCATCTAACGATCATCTTAAGCAAGAGACGTGTTTTAGATACCGCGCCCCTTTACAACAGGAGCATTTAATTTTTTTATACACCTTTGCGAATGCTTTTACATTGCCTTTGACAGCCAAGTCCATAGTAAATAATGCTATTATCGTATCACTCTTCTCTCAATGCCCAATCCCTGGAGAATTCTCGTTCCAAGTGATATTAATGCTGCGTTGTTTTTATAATCGCGATATGTCTTGTTTTTTCCATTAAACAGGCCTTCTAGGTCCTTTGCTGTCAGGTCAAGCTTTTTGGCAACATATTCAAAATCCTGGGCCATTGTAGTTTCATCTAATTCCGGTTTGGCTATGCGCTCTAATGCTTCATCTCTGCTCATCTGACCTGTGAGTATGAGACTTGAAAAATGCGCTCTTCGTTTGTCATAACCAAATTTCCTCGGTAGCCAATAGCCTTCGTAGAATCGTGTAAAACGTGATTCATAGTGCTTGTGACCATATTGTTCCCAACCAAACCTTTGCATCAATATCTCTATGGCTTCTTCTCTGATATATGGAACATAGTTAAGCGGCCTTACTACTCGCACACCTTTTATATATCGATAATAAAGCTTATACGTCAATATATCACAGAGTGGAAACGTCCTAAGTGGTCTTGTTCCAAACTGATGGTGAATATCCTTAATCTGGCATAAATCAGATGCATGATAATGCCACTCAAGCGGTTCGCGAACACATTCCGTTGAATAATTTGCACCCGTCAAAATATACTTAAAACCATTCTTTGCAGCAAAATTATAAAGACTGGCAAAAAAAACATGGTCCTGGGGTGTATCGAGATGCGGCACCTGGGCTTTGAAAAAGGCAAGCTGCAAATCCTTCATCTCTTCCCAATTCACTACTTCAATATATAGATCCAATCCAAGCCCATCTATCAGTCTGTTTATGTTGTTTGCAGAGACTTGTGAATTCCATCCAGCATCAACATGAAAAATCAATGGACGCAGGCCAAATTTTTCTTTAGCAAGCATCGTCAGATAAGAGCTATCAACTCCACCACTTATACCTATTAGGCAGTCGTGGTCACGCCCCTTACCATCATTTTTGATTTTTTCGATAGTAGGAGCAAGAATTTTCTCTCCAAGCTCTCCTGGATACCAATTGGGCACAATATTTTCGTAATAGTTCCTGCAATGATCGCACAACCCTCTTTCATCAAAAGTGATGTATGGGTCGGTAGTATCCATTAAACAGTTGAAACATATTCTATATGTAGCTTGGTTCATATTTTCCTTGATCATGATTTGATAAGAAATTAGAAAATATTCATTTGATGTATCAATTGTCTATAGCGTGAACTACAAATGAAGTGACTATCCTTTCGGCAAAAAGTTGATTTATTGATGCCAAAACACCTCTTTGGAGTTCCTATCATATTCTTGCCAAATCCAATACTGATAGCAGGGAATATGCTGTATGTTCTGACGTAATTCTCTGTCCAAGCATATGACTTCTTAAAGTAAATGTTTCCAATTCCTCCATCGACAGGCTGGCTATACGCATCATAGCGTCGCGAAGTGAGCCAGCGTCTCCTTTTCTGAAAAGGAATCCGTTGTAGCCGGTTATCAGAAACTCGGTCGCTGCACCGCATGCAGAGCTGATAATAAGGGGGTACCCCAGCAAAGCCATTTCGTGGATTGCCACACCCCATTGTTCCTCATGACTCGGTATGCACGCAACACCACCATGCATCAATTCTTCCCTTAATGCATCTGGCTGCATAAACGGTTTTACCGTAATGCGTTCGGACGCCCTCTTCTCAATATCATGCTTGATCCCGCCGTCACCAATCAAAATTAATGGCCATTCTGATCTGGTTTCTGCCGGCAAAGATAGATATGCGTCTAATAACAGATCGAGTCCTTTAACGGGAACGAAACGACCGACAAAAATGAAACGTCTCGAAAAAAAATGCTTTTGGTCAAAAACGGAAGTGTCTGCCGATAGCATGTTTGATATTATTCTTTCATGGTCATAACCGAATCGCTGGGCATAGTGATACTGGGGTTTTCCGGAAACCCACATAAAGTCAAAGATTTTTCGATAAAAGAAACGGAAGTAGATTTGTCCAAGGCGCTGTCGCAGAGTGCCTTTCCATTGGTCATCGATACCACAGACAACTTGAGTCCTGCCGCCTTCGGAACGATACCGTTTAATAGCCTGCAAATATCCTTTGTCCATCCAACCTGATATGTAAGTGATATGTGGATTTCTTGTATGCAATA
>ENA-UPXM01000231-UPXM01000231.1-activated-sludge-metagenome-genome-assembly--contig:-NODE-231-length-82013-cov-12.258181_pt1 | contig 82013 bp, 82 predicted proteins | sample MGYA00238178_ERZ772708 | MGnify/ENA primary metagenome ERZ772708 (study PRJEB29002, sample SAMN05720212) | activated sludge metagenome | isolation source: anaerobic digester from wastewater...
TCAACGCGGTGCATAGGCACCGCGTTTTTCTTTTGGCTTCGGACGATTTATGTTAAAATAGCCTTATGTTATCCTTAGATTCACCAATCAGCAGCTTATCGGGTATTGGTTCGGCGATGATGGCTAAACTGGCTAAATTAGGTATTAATACACTCGGACAAGCGATTCAGTATTATCCTTTTCGTTACGATAATTTTAGCCAGCAGACAACTATCAGCCAGATAGTTGTTGGGGCGACCGTTAATTTAGTCGGTACAGTAGATATTATTAGCACCAAGCGCAGTCCGCGGCGGCGCATGTATTTAACTGAGGCAATTATTAATGACGGCACTGGCCAATTGCGGCTGATTTGGTTTAATCAGCCGTTTTTAACTCGCAATATCCACGAGGGCGATCGTTTGTCAGTGGCCGGTAAAATCAGCCAAGATATGCTCGGGGTGGTTATGGCTTCGCCCCAGTATGAAAAAGTTGGCCAAACTGAAGGCGGTTTACACACCCAGGGACTCGTTCCAGTTTATCGGACGGTTAGCGGTATTAGTACTAAACAATTGCGATCAATTATTGATCAGGCCTTAAAATTAGTTGATTTGGCTGATTGGTTACCGGCTAGCATGATCAGTCAGCGGGGATTATGGCCGCTAACTCAAGCCCTGGCCAAGATTCATCATCCCGATAGTTTAGCTAGTATTAATAAAGCTCGTCAGCGCTTAGCTTTTGATGAATTATTATTATTACAATTACGCGGTCAATTAACCCGTCAAGCTTGGTTAACTCATCAAGCACCAAGTATTCAATTTAATCAAGCCTTAACCAAGCAAGTATTAGCATCTTGGCCTTTTCAATTGACTGATGACCAGCGTCGTTGCGCTTGGCAAATTTTACAGGATTTAAGCCACGAGCAGCCGATGTTGCGGTTATTGCAAGGCGATGTTGGTAGCGGTAAGACGGCGGTGGCCATGTTGGCGATGTTGAATGTGGCCGTTGGCGGCTATCAAGCCGCCTTATTAGCGCCGAGCGAGGTTTTGGCTAGCCAGCATTTTCAAAGCCTGGTTCAAGCTATTGGGCAGCATTGTTCTATCGGGTTATTAACTAGAACTCAACAAGCTTTCAGCCAGTCGGGACAGGTGATTGATAAAATAACTAAAGTGAAGCTAATTAGCCAGATCGCCAGTGGTGATTGTCAACTGGTTATCGGGACTCAGGCTTTATTGCAAGAAAAGATTAGTTTTCATCATCTAGCCCTTTTAGTTGTTGATGAACAGCAACGCTTTGGCGTGGAACAGCGCCAGTTGCTATTGAATAAAAAATTGTTTCACCCTAATGATAGTAAATTAGTGCCTCATTTTTTAGCTATGACCGCTACGCCAATTCCTCGCAGCTTAGCCCTAACCCTCTATGGCGATCTTAGTTTATCAGTAATTAAGGAAATGCCCGCCGGCCGTTTGCCGGTGATTACTAAAGTGATAACGGCCAAGCAACGCCAGTCAATGTATCAATTGGTGCGTCAGCTTTTAGGTGCTGGACAACAGGCTTTTATCGTTTGTCCCTTGATTGACGAATCGGATAAATTAACCGCCAAAGCAGTTACAACTGAATTTGAAACATTAACTGCCACTGAATTGGCTGGTTACAAAGTTGGTTTGCTGCATGGCCGTTTGTCGAGCGCCGATAAACAAACAGTCATGGCTGATTTTGCCGCTGGTCGTTTACAGGCGTTGGTGGCTACCGCTGTTATTGAACTAGGCATTGATGTGCCCGGCGCTACAGTCATGATTATTGAAAGCGCTGAACGGTTTGGCTTAGCGCAATTACATCAATATCGTGGTCGAGTTGGTCGGCGCGGTCAACAGGCTTATTGTTTTTTACTCAGTGATGACCATAGCGACTTAGCTCAAAAACGCTTAGCTGCTGTGGCTCAATATCATAATGGTCAGGAATTAGCTAAGCTGGATTTAGCTTGGCGTGGACCCGGTGAACTTTATGGACGCGCACAAACCGGTTTTGCTGATTTACGACTAGCCAGTATTTTTGATCAAGAATTGATTATAATGGCTAAAAAAACAGCTAGCGAAATACTCGCCAAGCCTGCTTGGCGTCAAACAATAGCTGCCCGCTTAACCGAGTCGGACAGGGCTAGCGGCTGGCTGCCGCAATAATAGTAAAGGCTTTATTTACTGGGTTTATTCCAAAGCTGATTAAAAAATGTCGTCAGGTTATTAGTCGTATTGATAGTCATTTTAGAGCTGGTAATTTTAGCTTGACTCGGTAAAAAAGCTTGCACCAAGCCGATTTTAAGAGCTTCTTTGAGACGGGGCTCCAACTGGCCGACCGGCCTGATTTCACCGGCCAGACCGACTTCGCCTAAAAATAGGCTTTTGGCCGGCAACGGCTTATCTTCATAGCTGGAAGCAATAGCGGCGCAAACGGCTAAATCAAGCGCCGTTTCGTTGATTTTTAAACCGCCGGCGACACTGACAATAACATCTTGATTAGATAGATTGATTTTGCTTTGCTTGCTGATCACCGTTGTCAAGATTTGTAAACGATTACTGTCAAAGCCGACTGCTTTGCGCTGCGGATAACCAAAAAATGTTTTACTGACTAGCGCTTGAACTTCTAGTAAGAACGGTCGAGATCCCTCCATTAGGCAGCTGATAGCCGATCCGGCGGCTCCTTGAGTTGGCTGGATGAACAGACTAGTAGTTTTTTCTAATTGGCGAAAACCGCGGTTAGTCATTTCTAATAGGCCAATTTCGTTGATGGAGCCGAAGCGGTTTTTACTAGCGCGCAGGATGCTATAGTTATGGCGCGAATCATGCTCTAAATAAATAACTGTATCTACTAAGTGTTCTAAGGTTTTTGGTCCGGCCACTGCACCGTCCTTAGTTAAGTGGCCAATTAAAATGATAGCGATATTTTGTTCTTTGGCCAGTTCTAATAATTTAATAGTGCAAGCTTTAATTTGATTAACGCTACCCGGCTCTGAAGGAACTTGGTCGGAATAGACGGTTTGGATAGAATCAATGATTAATAATTGCGGCTGATTTTTAAGAGTGGTGGCCATAATTATCTCAGCATTAGTTTCGCTGGCAAAGGCCATTTTTTGTGGCTGATAGCCTAAGCGATCTAGGCGTAGTTTGATTTGTTGTCCAGATTCTTCGCCGCTGACATAAATAATAGACAATTCTTTTTCCAAAGCTTGAGCTATTTGAGCCACTAGGGTTGATTTGCCGCAGCCAGGCTCGCCGCTTAATAAGATTAGCGAGCCGGGGACTAAGCCGCCGCCAAGGACGCGGTCGATTTCGTTGATGTTGGTCGTATAACGTTTAGCTGGATTTGATGGTAAACTAGACCAATCCAATAATTCGCTAGGTTTAACACCGGCTAAGGCTTGTTTTTTTTGTTGTGCTCGGCTGTCGGGGTTGGCGGGTAATTCTTCACTTAAAGTTCCCCAGGCGCCACACTCACTGCAGCGGCCGGCCCATTTTGGCGACTGCGCCCCGCACTTGCTGCAGGCAAAAATAGTTTTAGCCATAATGATTGCGGGAGGAATAACTAATTATTATTGAATAGCCAATTCAGCTTCAATGGCATTTTGCAAGTCTTCCCAGCTGATCTGACCAAGGAAATCACGTTGGTTCACATAAATATAGGGTGTTCCGCTAACACCCAAGGCATCAGCTTCCTTTAGATTGTTGTCAACCATAGCTTCAGCTGTCTGATCTCGATTTAAGCATTGGCGGAAGGCGGCCATATCCAAGCCGGACATGGAGGCTGCCTGTTCCAAATCACGATTTTGCAAAGATTTCAATGACAATAATTGATCGTGGAATAACCAGAATTTATTCTGTTGAAAAGCACAGCGGCCGGCTTTGGCGGCCTGATATGATTGACTGCTTGGATTGATTTCTGGTAGGTCTTTCCAAATTACCCTAACTTGGTCAGGGTATTGCTCCAAAGCTTGTTTAATAATAGTTTCTTGTTGCCGACAGAAGCTGCAAGCAAAATCGCTAAAATAAACGATATTAATTATGGCCTTGTCAGAGCCGCGACTTGGGTCGTTGGGTGAAATAATTGGCCCACGCAAGGAAGCCGGGCTAATGGCGGTTTTAGTGGTTAAGTTACCCTCATTGGCGGCCAGCTCTTGGAAATTTGACTGCATGGTATATTCAGCCGTTGGCTGATTGTTGAGATTAGCTAACAGAATATCCGGCCAGCTCGTCGCCGTGTTTATCAATATAAATAAAGCTAAGCCGGCGCTTGCCAAAACTAAACTGATAATCCAAGGGTTGTCTATGGTTTTAGTCAATTGCTGGCGGGTTTTAGTAATTTTTTTGGCCATATTGTTAGCGTAATCTTATTTTATTAATGGATCCATTATTTTTGTCGGTAAAGTAAAGGTTGTTGCCATCGGGACTGACGAACAAACTAGCAATCGTAACCTCATTTTGCGGGATGGCTATCAGTTGTTTGGTTCCGGATTGAGTGTTGATTCGATAAATCTGGTCAGGAGTTTGATTGGATAATGAGGGTAAAAAGCCGGCGCCATAATCAAGACTAGTCGGCACAGCGCAATAAAGCTCGTTATTGTTGGCGAAAGTGCATTTTTCCGCCCAGGTTTGGACATTGAGCATCTGTCGGTTGTTGCCAATTTGACTGCCAGAGGCATCAACAATCCATAGCATTGGTTTCATTTGGTTCTCACTGTAATAAACACTATAGAGCAGGCGTTTGCCATCAGGCGACCATTGCTGCTGAAAACCGCGTCCGGGGATTACTGTTGATTTAAAATTTTCATTATTAAGTCCTAAAAAATAAACAGTTTGGCGGTCATAGTCAATGCCTTCGGTATACATTCCAACAATTTGGTTGTTTGGCGACCAGCTTGGATAGACGCGTTTGTCATTGTCGCCGATAAATTCAATAATCTTGCCACCGCTACCATCGCTATTAGTAATGGCCAGATAGCGGCTATCTCTATCCATGCCCAGGCTTTTCATAACCAGTTGCTCACTGTTGGCTGAGAAATCAAAATCTTCCCAGTGTTTTGGCAGAGTAACCTGTTTTTTATTGGCAAAATCATAAATAATCTTGCTGTTGTCCGGGTATTCTAAAACAGCTTTATTGCCATCATTGGACCAGGTCACTGTATTAACATTATGAAAAACTTTATTGCTGAGCGGATTGGTCTTGCCATTTTTGTCAACGCCATAAAATTTGCCATCGGCGGGATTATAATATTGAACTTGTCCGGTTGTGTTATTAATCATTTGACCAACAGTTGGGCCACTGACTAGTTGACTTGTTTCGGTTATGCGACCGACGGCAGTCGGGGTGATGTTCGGATTAGGGTTAGCCACAAAAGACGGATCATCGCTGGCAACATCCGAGCCAATAGGTAGGCTGCCGGTGGCGTTTCCAATTGGATTAATATTGGACCCCGGACCAGCCTGGGGTAATCGGCCAGTATTATCAATGGTCGTGATTGAACCGCCGGTTATATCTGGGCTGGTCATATCGCGGAAAAAAAAGATATATAGCAGATAAGCTGCTCCTAACACAAAAGCAATAAAAAGGATAACTAAGATTAGCTTTTTATATTTTGAAAAAAAATTCATAGGCAACAGTTAGTTTTTTTATTAAATTAAGCTATTGTGGTCGATTGGTCGAATGTGCTATAATATCAATAATCTGTTATTATTATAGAAGATTGATTGATTACCGTCAAAGTTTATTTTTTTTAACCTTTTGTTGATTATGGGTTTATTAAGTTCTGATTTGGCTAATGGTTGTCTTGGTGTAGATATTGGTAGCTCGGGAATTAAAATTGTGGAATTGAAACGCGATAACAAACGCGTTGTTTTATCATCTTATGGCTTCAGTGAATCTTTGGGCGGCGGTAATCCGTTGAACGCGCCGGTTGAGGCAACCGCTAAAACAATTAATCAGATTCGCCAAGAGGCTGGCATAACCAGTCGTCGCGTGGTGGCCGGATTACCCAATTTTTCAGTTTTTTCATCCATTATTACTCTAGTTGATGTTAGTGAGGCTGGCTTGGCAGCGGCAGTTGATGCTGAAGCGCGTAAAGTTATGCCCTTGCCGCTTGAGGAAATGGTTCTAGATTGGAAAAAAATTGCTTTGCCAGTTGGTCAGAAAATGGAAAGCAATGATACGGCGGCCGATATTCGCAGCGGCGCTAAAACCATTACCAAAATATTATTAACTGGCGCCCCCAAGGCTTTGGTTAATAAATACGTTGAGATATTCAAGAAAGCTGAGCTGAACCTAATCTTTTTAGAAGGTGAGACTATCGCCTTGATTAGATCATTGATTGGCAATGATAAAGGAACAATTATGTTGGTGGAAGTTGGCTCATCCACCAGCGATTTGGTGATTATTGACCAAGGAGTGCCAGTGTTTAATCGCAGTCTTGATTTGGGCGGTTTTACGGTTACTCAATCAATTAGTAAGAGTTTAAATATTGATTTGCAACAGGCTGAACAATTTAAATATGATTTAGGTGTGGCTGGTATTAGATCAGCTGAGTTGCCTGATGCCCTTAAAACATTGGTGCAATCGATAGCCAGTGAAATTAAATATTCATTGAATTTATTTCAGAATAACAACGGCAAAACTGTTGAGAAAATTATTTTGACTGGCGGCTCGGCCATGATGTATAATTTTATTGAATATTTGTCGCAAGAATTTGACATTAATATTATTATTGGCAGCCCATGGTCACTAATTTCTTATCCTTTAAATATCAAACCGCTATTGGATGAAATCGGTCCGCGCTTATCAGTGGCCGTTGGTCTAGCGATGCGCGGGATTAACTAGCTATGTTTTTTAATCGCAAAGCAACAAAAACCAATAATCAAGCGTCAGATAGCTGGGAAGATCAAGAAGCTGTTAAATGGTCAGACACTGAAGGCTATGAAGCGGTTCGTCAAGTTAATAGCGGGCTAAGATGGCCGTCAGTTTGGGCCGATCGTCATGCTAAAGTTACTAATAACCAAGAAACCAAGAAGAAAGTTGAACCAGCCATTAGTTCAATTCGCAAAGTCAATAAAGCGCGTAGCCGTCAAATAAAACAAAAATCCGATGGCCTGCCATTGGGAGCAGCCCAGGTTAATTTATCCAGCTTTCAAGCCAAAGAAGAACGCCGTCGCCAAATGTTTGAAGCTCGGCGAACTAATCAGTCAGCGCCGAAGGTGCCAGAAAAACCAGTAAGTCAGCCGGTACCAACCGCTCCAGCTAAGCATCAAGCTTCAGTATCAGCCGTCAGTCATGAGAGCAATCAGCAGCAAAGACTTCAAGACTTGAAGCAAAGATTTGAACAGAAAGCCTGGAATCGGCCAAGCCTAACTGAAACTAGCTTAGTTGATAGTCGAGACACGTTATATTTTAATTGGAATAAATTTTGGTTGATACTAACTCAATGGCTAGTTGTTACCCTGTTTTTCTTGTCACTATGCGGAGCTTTGCTGTATTTATGGCAACAGCGGCAAAACAAGCAAGCGACCGATGTTACTCAGCGATTTAATAAAATTGATCAATTAATTAATTTGACCGAAAATGAGGTTAGCGAGGTTCTAGATTTTCGTCTCAGATTAATTATGGTTAATGAAATGTTAAGTAAGCATATTTATTGGAATAATTTTTTTAGTTTTTTAGAAAAAAATACCTTGCCCAATGTGTTTTATCAGGGCTTTAGCGGCGACACTAAAGGCGACTATATTTTACGAGCTAAAACTGATAATTTTGACAGCATGGCCAAGCAGATAAAAGCTTTTCGTTTATCGCCAGATGTTCTTGATGTTAGTAGTGAAGGCGGTGAAATGATTAAGGGTGAAACATTAACTAACGCTAGCAGTACTGGCGAGACTATGCCCAGCAACCAGTTAAATTTTTCTATTCGTCTCAAGATCAAGCCCGAATTGTTTTTTAGATAAATATGGCCCATTTATTAAACAACAACAATAATATCGACAAAAAACCAGCCAATATAAATGCCGGCAGTACTGGGTCAATTCAAGTTAATAACAAGCTGCGTGAATTTTTTGTTAGGAAGTATCAGTTATTTATCGCTTTGATTTGTTTATTGATAATGGCTGGTAGCTTATTGTGGTTCTTTTTGCCACAATATCGAAAAACACTGGCTGAGGCTAATAATAACTATCAGCAAGCTCAACAGGATTTATTGGACAAACAAAAATATCAAACTAGTTTGATTCAGTTGAATGATTTTTATAAGCGAATTGACCAAAAAACTCGCAATAAAGTTATAGATATTTTACCAGCCAAGATCGACAGAGAAAATTTGTTGGCCGAGATTGAAGCTATTTGTTTGGCTAATAGCCTGTTGATTAAATCATCTGACGTAGTTGTTAATGAAGATAATGCATCAACCGCCAGCAGTACAATTAATGTGGCCAGTATAAATAATCAACTGAGATCAGCTATCATTAAGTTAGAATTACAGGGTAAAGATTATCATAGTTTTAAAAGTCTATTAAAAACAGTGGAAAATAATCTACATTTAATGGATATTCAGCGTCTGGATTATTCTCCCGGTAAAAATCAAATAGTGTTGGAAATTCAGGTTTATTATTTGTCAAATTAATCTATGGCCGATATTTTGAAAGCAAAACATAAGACTCAGAAAAAAAGCAGTAAAATGTTTTGGTTAATTTTAGCTATTGCTATTAATTCAGCTGGTCTATTTTTGGTTGTCCGTTGGTATGGGCAATTTACCGATAATCAGCGTCCGCTGACTGACATTGACGAAACGGCTTTTAAGGTTTTTACCGATAAGACCAGCGACAATAAAACCATTAGCCCTGGCCAGCGCCAATTATTAAAGACCAATCTCAGTAAACAAACAGTGGAAGAGTTTTTATCTTTAAGCTTACTCACAGATCCTAAATTTAAGAATTTGCAACTTAATTATCAGCCAGTAGAGGTAGCCACAACCACCGATGGTGAAACCGCTGATGATTTGAATGGGCTAGTGATTGGCAATCCGCGGCCATTTCGTTATTAGATTATGAATAAGCAATCCAGCAATAAATTATTAGATTTTTTGATTTCGGCCGCGCTGATTAATGATAGTCAATTGGCTAGCGTTAATCAGGCTTTGACAGTTAAGGGGGCTAAATTACCAGACATTTTAGTTGAACAAGGTATTTTAGATATTGAACGTTTGACGGAAATTCAAGCCAGTTTGGCTGGGTTATCTTATGCTAATTTGGCTAACTATGATATTGATGAAGCCACTCTTAATGTTTTACCAGCCGAAGTAGCTAACAATTATCAAGTGGTTTGCTTTCATCGTGATAATAACGAAATTCAAGTCGGCTTATTAGATCCGGAGAATTTTAAAGCGATTGAAGCAGTTGACTTTTTGGCGAAAAAAAATAATCTGCAAGCTCGTTATTTTTTAGTTTCGCCGATTAGTTTTAATATTGCCTATAAAAAATATCAGACATTAAATAAAGAAATTTCCAGTGCTCTAGAATTAAAAGCCAAGGAAGAAGAAAAAGAGATTAAGAAGGCTGCTGAGGACGAAGGTTTGCGTTTTGATGAGATTACTAAAAGCGCTCCGATATCCAAAATTATTTCGGCGACCATTCGCCACGGGGTTGAGCTGGGAGCCAGCGATATTCATATTGAACCGCTGCCTAAAGAAAGTCGTGTTCGTTACCGGGTTGACGGTATTTTAACAACATCACTGGTTTTACCGCGCAATATTCATGATGCTCTGGTTTCGCGGGTTAAAGTTATGGCTAAATTAAAGCTGGATGAAACCCGCATTCCGCAAGATGGTCGCATTAGTTTAAATATTGATGGGCGCGATATCGACTTCCGTGTTTCCGTCATGCCATTAATGGGTCAAGAAAAGGTGGTAATGAGAATTTTGGATGTTAGTAAAGGAGCGCCGACTTTGGAATCTCTGGGTTTTGCCAATAACCACTATGTGGTTTTGAAAAAAGCGATTGAACGAACTAGCGGATTAATTTTGATTACCGGTCCGACCGGATCTGGTAAAACAACCACCCTATACTCATTGTTAACTATCCTTAATAAAGATAATGTTAATATTTCTACTCTAGAAGATCCGGTTGAGTATTTTTTGAAAGGGGTTAACCAATCGCAAGTCCGGCCGGAAGTTAATTTTACCTTTGCCACTGGCTTGCGATCTATTTTGCGTCAGGATCCGGATATTATGATGGTCGGTGAAATTCGTGATAATGAAACTGCTGAATTGGCTGTCCATGCCTCGCTGACTGGTCACCTTGTTTTGTCCACCCTGCATACCAATGATGCGGTCGGCGCAGTTCCTCGTCTTTTAGATATGAAAACTGAACCGTTTCTACTTTCATCTAGTTTAGTTTTGGTGGTTGCTCAGCGTTTAGTTCGGTTAAATTGCACTTATTGTTTGACTGAAGAAATTGTTGGTCCCGATATGTTAACTGAGATTAGACAAGCGATGGCTAAAGTGCCGGCTGACATTCTTCAAGAAAGATTGCCTAACTATGATCCAGACAACTTGAAATTTACTCGTGGCACCGGTTGTGCTTATTGTGGTCAAACCGGCTATCATTCTCGTTCAGTTATTGCCGAAATTTTGGAAATTAATGATCAGGTTAAAGAGATGATTTTAGAACATAAGAGTTTCAATCAAGAAGCCGTTAAGGCAACTCAGCCGTTCATTACTATGGAACAGGACGGTTTTATTAAAGCCATTCAAGGTATAACTACCGTTGAAGAGGTATTGCGTGTTATTCAATCAGATTAATTATTATGATTTTTCGTTACGAAGCCATTGATAGTCAGGGGGTCAATAAGGTTGGTCTAGTAGAGGCCGACACTAGTCAAGAAGCCATTCTCTTGCTAAACGAGAATGGCCTCAGTCTATTAAAACTAGATGTTGCTAATGTCAAAACAAGAATTACGATACCGTTTTTAAACAGAGTGTCAATGAAGGATGTGGTTGTTTTTGCTCGGCAATTTTCTATTATGATTAGTGCTGGCATAGCCATGGTTCAAGCCTTACGGATACTGGTTAATCAGACCGAGAATCCTAATTTAAAGAAAGTGATTATTGAAATAGCGGATGAAGTTGATGGCGGCGCGACATTGTCTGATTGTTTAGCGAAGCGGCCCAAAATATTTTCTAATTTTTTTGTCAGTGTTACTAAATCAGGCGAACGGTCTGGTAAATTAGATGAAGTGTTAAATTATCTAGCCGATGAAATTGGTAAAGATTATGACATGATTGCTAAAATTCGCGGCGCCATGATTTATCCAGCAGTGGTCTTGGTTGGTATGTTTGCTATCGGTGTTGTGATGATGGTTTTTGTTTTACCCAAGTTGATGGATGTTTTAACTGAAACAGGAACTGCTTTACCATTGGCCACCAGAATTTTGATCGCCGTTTCGAACGCTATAACGGGATATTGGTGGTTAATATTAATTCTGTTCGGTGGGTTGATAGCGGCTATTAGAATGGCTCTAGCTTCACGATCCGGTCGTCGAGTGTTTGATGTTTTAGTTTTGCGTTTACCGGTTTTTGGCAAATTATTCCAGAAAATTTTATTAGTTCGTTTTTGTCGTTCAATGAATACGCTGTTGCTTGGCGGAGTAACGATTGAAAACAGCCTAGCTATCGCTGGCGATGTAGTTAGCAATTTAACCTATAAAGATTTAATTGAAAAGACTATCCATAGTGTTGAAGATGGTAATTCTATTTCTACGATTTTTTTGGAAAGCTCATTGATTCCCAAGATGGTTTCATACATGATGCAAGTTGGTGAAGAGTCCGGTAAACTTGATGTCATTTTTAATAAGGTTGCTGAATTTTATAATCGGGAAATTGATAATATGCTGGCCAATATGATGAGTTTATTGGAGCCGTTAGTAATGATTTTAATTGGTGTTGGTGTCGGTATTATGGTAGCGGCGGTGATTATGCCGATGTATAGCATGGTTGGTAATTTTTAATATGAAAAAGGCTTTTACGGTAATAGAGCTATTAGTTGTCATTTCAATTATTGTTGTTTTATCAACTCTGTCTGTTGTTTCTTTAGGTAATGCTCGTCAGAGATCTCGCGACACGCAGCGGATTTCTGATATTACACAAATTCAAACAGCATTGGACAAGTATGCTCTGAATAGAACTGATGGGCTTTATCCAGTGACTTCTTCAGCTAATATTCAAGGGCTTTGTTTGGACAATACCGGCTTTGTGCCGGTTTGTGGTGGAATAGTTTTTATGGAAAAAATACCCAGTAATCCGACGCCGAGCGGCACCGATTATATTTACAATAGCGATGGAATGAGTTATACTTTAACATATTGGTTAGAAGGCAAAACCGGATCTTTTCCGGCTGGAGCGGCCACAGCGACGCCGGGGGGTATGCAATGAAATTAATTTGGTGTATAATACTATTAGGTTGTATTTTTAATATTTTCATTATTAATTTATAAAATTATTTTTATGAAAAAAGGTTTTACTTTAATAGAGCTTTTGGTGGTTATCGCCATTATTGCCCTATTATCCACTTTATCGGTGGTAGCTTTGAATAGCGCCCGGGCCAAATCGCGTGATGCTCGTCGAGTGTCAGACATCAAGCAGCTTCGTACTGCATTGGAGATGTATTTTGATCAAAATATGGCCTATCCAGCCGCTCCATTTGGAACTACATCTTTGGGTGTAAATGCTAGTGCTTGCCTTAATGCATCCGGCTGGACAACCACATCTGGTTGTTCGGGTACAGTTTATATGCAGAAAGTGCCAGCTGATCCACAGCCAACTACAAAGCTTTATACCTATGATGTGGGTAGCAATGGCAGCACCTATACTATTAACTATACTCTAGAAAATGGTGGTGCTAAAACAGCTACTCCATCTAGTATGGAATAATTTATATTTATAATAACTCAACTAATTTTTATGAAAAAAGGTTTTACTTTAATAGAGCTTTTGGTGGTTATCGCCATTATTGCCCTATTATCCACTTTATCGGTGGTAGCTTTGAATAGCGCCCGGGTAAAATCGCGTGATGCTCGTCGTTTATCAGACATCAAGCAGCTTCATACTGCATTGGAGATGTATTTTGATCAAAATCAAAGTTATCCGACTACTACTGGGGCATTGGGAAGCGGTAATTTTGCCTGTCTAAATAGTGCCGGCTGGGCAGCAGTTAATTGTTCGGGTACAGTTTATATGCAGAAAGTGCCAACTGATCCTAAAAACAGCACCCCATTTGTTTATACTTATACGCCTCAGGGCAGCGGTGCTACTAGCTATACTATCGCCTATGCTTTAGAGGGTCCGTCCACCACAGCCACAGCCACTCCCGATACTATCGGCTATAATCAATAAGTCTAGTTGCTAATTTAAAAACACCGCTAAATAGCGGTGTTTTTTTATTTTAATTGTGTAGTCGGCTATTTGTCTTGACGGCTGATTATTGCTATAATAAATAGGTAAAAATATCTATGACCTTGCTGATTATCGGTTTAATTAGTAGTTTTTTCTTAGGGGCAGCTTTAGCTAGCTTTGTTCATTGTTGGGCACATCGTCTTTATAATGGCGAGGGTTTTAAGCGTCGTTCATATTGTCCAAACTGTCAGCATCCGATAAGTTGGTTCAATAATTTGCCAATTTTTAGTTATTGGCGGCTCAAAGGACACTGTGCTTATTGCCATCAGCCAATTGCCAAAGATTATTTGATTAGTGAATTAATTGGCGGTTTATTATTAGCTAGCGCCACAGCGATTGTCTGGTTTAACTTAGGTGGTGAAGCTAATTTTTGGCTAGCAGCTAGGACTAGCCATTTTTGGCTGACTCTGATTCAAGCTTTAATTGGTTTTATTCTATTGATGTTAGTTTTTTGGAGCGATTATTGGTGGATGTCGATTTTTGTTAATCCATTGTTAATTGGCGCCGTCATAGTGGCTGGGCTTAATTTATTAGCCGGCCGAACCTGGCAGTCGCTGGTTGGCGGAATTTTGTTTGGCGGTTTATTTTTTGCTTTGCAGTTTTGGTTGTCTAAAGGCCGTTGGTTAGGCGAGGGTGATATTTATTTGGGATTATTTCTGGGTAGTTGGTTAGGTTGGCCACTGATAATACCAGTTATTTTTATTGCCTATGTAGTCGGCGCCATCATTGGCCTTGTTTTACTAGTTGTCGGACTTAAGCGACGGCAATCGCAATTACCGTTGGGGGTATTTTTGGCGCCGAGCGGCTGGTTAGTTTTTTTATTCGGCCAATCATGGTGGCAGGCTTATTTACATTGGCTGGGTTGGTAATAATATGCGAAAAATAATTATTAGTAGTTTAGTTTTATTACTCGTTGGCCTAATGGTTACGAGGATCCCATCAGTTAATGCCGGCGCTAATGATGATCTGTTTGGTTGGGCTTGGAGCCCGGTAATCGGTTGGATTAGTTTTAATAATTGTGTTTATGGCGGCGGTTGTAGCGGCATTAATTATGGCGTTAAGCTAGAGCCTAGTGGTGATTATCCGTTATCTGGCTATGCCTGGAATAGTAATGTGGGCTGGATATTGTTTGAAGACAGTTATCCGACTAGCGCTCAACCTCAGCATGGAGTCCAGCTTGATCTGGCGACCCGAAAATTTAGCGGTTGGGCCAAGATTTTAGCTCTTGGTGATGACGGTTGGATTAAGTTAGCTAAAAATAGTTATGATAGCGGGCCAGATTATTGGTCACAATTGAATGATGATGGCAAATTAGCTGGTTGGGCTTGGAATAATACAATTGGCTGGTTATCGTTTAATTCTAATGATGTTACCAGTTCAATTACTTACTATGTTACTGGCAAAGCACCGACTATTCCCAGTAACGTGATTGTTACGCCTGATGATGTTGATGGTTGTAATACTTTAATTATTGATTGGCAAGACAGTCTTTATGCTAAAGATTATTCGGTTTTTCGTTCAACTAGCGCCTCGTTTACGCCATCAGCAACTGTCAATTTTATTGCATCAACAACGGTTAGTAATTTTATCGATAATAATAATTTTAGTGGATTATCTTTAAATACTGATTATTATTACCATATCGGCGCCAGTAATTTTTTTGGCACAACCTATACAACAGCTAGCGCCCATGGTAAGACTAGACCGATTTGTGGTATTGATACCATTACTGGAGAAGGTGATTGTTTGAACGGTAACCCATCAGTCATTAAATTAAATTGGCAAGTTCCAACTGTAGCACCAGGCACTGAGATTGATCATTACCAAATTAAGCGTTGTCAGATTGATGATGATCCGGCCGGTGATCAGTGTTTGCAAAATAGCCCAAATTTTGTCGAAGTGGCTAATACCAGTGATTGCTATCAGGTTAACCCAACTAGTCCTGACTACCCGCCAACTCCGCCATCAGAAAATCATTGCGTCGGAATTAATTGTCATTGCTGGGAAAGATTTACTGGCGACGAGGTGGCCAGGCAGTATGTTTATAAGATTGTCGCTGTTGATACTATGGGTAATTATGGTGACGACACTGCCACTTTAATTAATATTTATCCTTGCGCTCGGCAAAAGAGTTGGCGTTGGGAAGAAAAAAATCCCGGCTTTTGGGATAATTGATTTTTATGAAAATATTCCAAGAAAAAGAAATTAGTCAGCCAGCCTTTACTTTGGTGGAAATTATCATCGTCATTGGCATCTTTGTTGGCCTAGTGTCGGCCACGATTGCTAATTATCGGACGGGCAGTCATCAATCACAATTACGGTTGGCCGCTCAAGAGCTAGCGACCAATATTCGTTTAGCTCAGAGTTATGCCATCGGTTCTAAAGATTTTGTTGACCCTAACGGATCAGATCATACTAGCCAATCGCCACAAGGTGGATGGGGGGTTTATGCCAGTCTAGATAATCCCAATTATTACCAAATAGTTGTTGACTTAGATAATGACCATGTTGTTGATAAGTCGTTTAGACAAATAAATTTGCCTAATAATGTGGTGATAGACCAGATTGAAGACAATAGCGGTACAGTCAACGCTGGAATAGTTTTTTTCAAACCGCCGGAGCCGCAGACATTTATTAATGGTCAAGCCGGAAACCAGATTACTTTTACTTTAAAAGACCAGGTTGGAGCAACGACAAGTCAAGTAATAGTTAATTTTTTTGGTTTAGTTGAGGTTAAACAAAATGAATAAACAAAACAACAAAACAACTAAACCAGCTTTTTCCCTGATTGAGCTTTTAGTGTCCATGGCCATGGTTGGTGTTGGCTTGGTTGGCGTTGCTTCATTAGCCGCTCAAAATATTCGGGTTCAGTATGTTAATCGTAATAGCCTAATATCGGCTCAATTAGCTCAGGAGGGTTTGGAATTAGCCCGTAATCGTCGTGATAATAATTGGAAATCAACTAGTCCAGCTACTTCGTTAGACGATATCTACGACCCCGGGTTTATTATTGATTATACACCTGATAGCTATCGTTCCGGTTATAGCGATATTGCCGAGACTGATCCATTAAGAATTAATGGCGATGGTTTTTACAGTTATAGCGGTGAGACTATAACGCCTTTTCGTCGTTTTTTAACTAGTGAATGTCAGACTGATGAGACAATTCAGGCTGAATATTGTTTAATTAGATGTTTTGTTTCGTGGCAAGGTAAAGGCCAAACCGGAACTTATCAAGCTCAAGATTTTATTTATTCGTGGTATGACTAAACGGCCAGTTACTGGATTTACTTTAATTGAATCAATGGTAGCGGTAGCTATTTTTGTCCTGCTAATTGTTAGTGCTACTAATATATTTTTATCAATTGTCCGTTCACAACGCAATACTTTATCATCTAAAAACGCCCAAGAGTCAGTTAGCTATGCGCTTGAGGTAATGACCAAGGAGTTACGAATGGCTAAAATTGATGATGGGTCTTGTGGTGCCGCTGAAAGTGTTTATACTGTTTCGGCTGATGGTGATCAGATCAGATTTCGTAATTATCAGGATATTTGTGTGACCTATAGTTTAGACAACGGTCGGCTAAAGATTCGACGGGCTGATGATGAAGCCTACATGACTCCAGCCAATATTGTTATCAGTAAGTTGAATTTTCAGGCGAGCAATTTAGACATAATCACTCAACAACCATTGATAACTATTCGTTTTGTTTTGAATTATTTTAATACCGAAGCCGGTCAGCAATCTTTACAGGTTCAAACATCGGTATCATCGCGATTTTATGAAAACTATCAATTCGGCGGCTAAGTGGCGAGACAGATATAGTGGCGTTGTAATGATTGTTAGCTTGCTGATAATCACTGGCGCTTTTATTATTAGTTTATCAATTGCCAGCTTAGTGATGGTGGCGATTGGCATTAGCCGGACCCAGGGTGATTCAGTGCGGGCTTATTTTGCCGCCGATAGCGGGTTAGAGCGGGCGTTGGCTCTGGATAAAATTGAATCAATTGATAAGCGGAATTGTTTGGGTGAGAATGAGGACTTATGTTGCGATGAGCCTGGTGAGTGTTTGTTTTTTGATAAAACTCCATCAGGAAGAGAGGATTTGGTTCCGGTCGGCTGTCGTCCTTGTGCAGATATTAATAATGAGCCGCAATATATCAGCGAGGATCATAATCAAAGCTATCAAATAATTTTTCGCGGTGTTGATAATGATAATAGCCGGTTGTGGTTGGAGTCAACCGGTAATTCCAATGGCGCCAAGCGATCGATTAAGCTGACTATCAATCGGACAGCCGGCTGCGTGCCGGTTTGCAGTGATGGCACAATTCAATATGAGTGCGGCTACAATAGTTGTAATGGTTTTTGTGGTCAATGTCAAACAGGAGAACACTGTAGTAATTTTTTATGTGTGCCCGACTAACTTATGCAGAATAATTTAGCGATAATTAAGATTAGGGTAGAAAAATTGCGTCAGCAGATTGAAGAAGCGCGCTATGCTTATCATGTATTAGATAAAAATCTAATTAATGAAGGTGCTTTAGATAGTTTGAAGAATGAGCTATTTCAGCTTGAGCAACAATATCCACAATTAATTACCGCTGATTCGCCAACGCAGCGGGTAGCCGGTCAAGTCTCGGAGAAATTTGCCAAAGTTGTCCATCGGCAGCCGATGATTTCTCTTTATGATGCTTTTTCTGAAGAAGATATGCTGAGCTGGCAAGAGCGTAATCATAATTTTCTTGGCCAGAAATTGGAAGTTGATTATTATGCCGAATTGAAGTTAGACGGTTTAGCTATCAGTTTGCGCTATGAGCGCGGTCAGTTGATTCAAGGGGCGACGCGTGGCGATGGCCAGGTTGGTGAGGATGTGACTACTAACATTCGGACCATCAACAGTATTCCATTGCGATTGCGCCAGCCGACCGATCAGGAGTTGCGCGCTATCGGTTTAAGTAAGGCTGAGATAGATAAATTACGGATAATTTTAGATAATGATTTTTTGGAAATCCGAGGTGAAGCGGTGATGACCAAAAAGAATTTAGCTGATATCAATCAGCGTTATCAATCTTTAGGCAAACCACTGCTGGCCAATGTGCGCAATGCGGTGGCTGGATCAATCCGCCAACTAGATCCGCGCATTACGGCCGAGCGGCGGCTGGATTTTTACGCTTATGATTTGTTAATCGCTGATTGGCCACGTGGTCAGGTAATTGCTAAACGCCATCAAGCCGATCGTTTGGCTAATCTTTTAGGTTTTAAAACCCTACCGCAGAATCAGGTTTGCGCTAATTTGGCGGTGGTCTTTGAGTTCTATCGTCAGATGGAGCAGCAGCGATCAGTCTTGCCGTTTGAAATTGATGGGACTGTTGTTAAATATGATGATTTACGGCTATGGAACCAGTTGGGTGTTGTCGGCAAGGCGCCGCGTTATATGATGGCCTATAAATTTAGCGCGCTTCAAGCAACGACGATAGTTGAAGATGTTGTTTGGCAAGTCGGCCGCACCGGCGTTTTAACTCCGGCGGCAGTGCTTAAGCCAGTTAAGGTCGGCGGCGTAACGATTGCGCGGTCAACTTTGCATAATTTTAATGAAATAAAAAGGCTGGGTTTGCTAATTGGCGATACGGTGATACTGGAGCGAGCCGGTGATGTTATTCCCAAGATAGTTGAAGTTCTACCAAAATTGCGCAGCGGCCAGGAAAAAGAAATTACCCCACCAAGGTATTGTCCATTTTGCAATGGATTAGTTAAAAAAGTAACTGATCAAGTTGCTTATTATTGTCCTAATAAGAATTGTTATGCCGTCAATTTGCGGCGCTTGCGTCATTGGGCCAGCAAGGGGGCGGCTGACTGGGATGGTTTCGGACCGAAGATTATTGAACAGTTAGTTGAACAGGGGTTGGTAGAAAATATTGCTGATTTTTACAGCTTAACCATTGACCAGCTCAAGATTTTGCCGGGACTAGGTGAGAAGTCAGCCAGCAATTTAGTTGACGCCATTAAACAAAAAAAGACTTTAGCCATCGATCGTTTTATTTATGCTTTGGGTATTCGGCAAATTGGCCAAGAGTCGGCGACGACTATCGCTGATTTTTTGGCCAGCCGGCTAAAATTAACCTCAGGCGAACATAATCTTTTACCGGATCGCTTAGCCGTCGCCGCCGGCGCTCTAACCTTAGAAGATTGGCAGAATTTACCAGATATCGGTCCAAAAGTGGCCCAGTCATTAACTGAATGGTTCTCGGATCCAATCAATCTAAAACTGATTAATCTTTTGACGGCTCAAGGGGTCCGATTATCATATAGCCAACCATTGGTTGGTCAACAGCCATTAGCTGGCCGCAGTTTTGTTTTAACTGGCAGTCTGAATAGTTTGACACGCAGTCAGGCCGAGGCTACAATAAAACAAGCTGGCGGCCATATTACTAGCCAAGTCAGCCGGCAGACTGATTATGTGGTGGCCGGCCGCGATCCGGGCAGCAAGCTAGCTAAAGCCAAGCAGCTCGGTATTAAGATTATTAATGAAGAAGAATTATTAACTTTGCTTAAGCGGTCTTAGTGATGAATATGAAATTGGATAAACAAACAATCAGTCATTTGGCCAATCTAGCCAAGATTAAGCTGGAAGACGGCGAAGCCGAAATTTACAGCCAACAATTAAGTGATATTATTGGTCATTTGAATAATTTAAGTGAAGCCGACAAGTTTATTCAGCAGGCGCAATTAACTGATCAAATTGACGGCTATCAGTTCAAAGCTGCGTCAGTAGACTTGTCGGCCGATGAAGTCGCTACTTGGCCAGCCGACGAAACAGCCGCCAGTTTGGCTATGACCGGTAGTCAGCCGGGCCAACCAGTAACGATACCGCCAATCAGGGGATAATTATGGATTTAAATAATTTAACACTGGCTGCTGCCAGACAATTATTAGATAATCGTCAGATTACTAGCCGGCAATTGACCGAATATTATTTGCGGCGTCTAAAAAAATATGACGACCAAGTCCACGCTAGCTTATTAATTGATGAAACGGGGGCATTAAAACAGGCTGATGAAGCTGACCAGAGACTAATCTCAGGAGACCAGACAGGGGTATTGGGTATTCCGTATTTAGTTAAAGACAATATTTTAACCAAGGGTCTTAAAACGACTGCTGCCTCCAAGATATTGGCTGATTATATTGCTCCTTATGATGCGACGGTGATTGCTAAATTACGACAATCCGGGGCGGTTTTATTAGGCAAAGCCAATTTAGATGAATTTGCTCATGGCACTTCTACCGAGAATAGCGCGATGGGGCCAACCAAAAATCCTTATGATTTAGAACGAGTGCCGGGCGGTTCATCAGGCGGTTCAGCGGCGGCCGTGGCGGCTGATTTCTGTCTTTTTGCCTTAGGTAGCGACACCGGCGGATCGGTTCGTCATCCGGCTAGTTTATGCGGTGTTGTTGGTTATAAGCCCAGTTATGGAGCAATCTCTCGCCACGGATTGATAGCTATGGCTAGTTCGACTGATGTTATTGGTATTTTAGCTAAAACGGCCAGTGATGCCGCCAGCGTTTTACGAATAATTGCCGGTCAAGATAAGTTTGACGCGACCGCGCAAACCAAATTAGCGACGGCTAAAATCAAAGACAAGATTAATTGGGCTGACCTGAGAATTGGTTGGCCGGACGAATATGTGTCAACCGGATTAGACTTGGCGGTTTTGGATAGCCTGACGCAAGTCAAAAATTTTTTACAAGAACATGGGGCGAAAATTATCCCGTTAAGTTTGCCATCAACCAAATATGGCGTAGCCGTTTATCATGTTATTACTTCAGCCGAGGTCAGTGCTAATTTAGCCCGTTTTGATGGGTTGCGTTATGGTTATAAGCAATCAGCGGCCAGTCTTAATGAAACTTATCTAATTAACCGCGGTCACTTCGGAGCGGAAGCTAAGCGGCGGATTATGCTCGGGACATATATTTTAAGCGCTGGCGATGGTTGTTTTTATTATAATCAAGCTCAGCGGGTTCGTCGCTGGATTAGTTATGATTTTGATCAGGCCTGGGAAAAAGTTGACTTCTTGCTAACTCCGACTGTGCCGCGACCAGCGTTCCGACTTAGTCAAAAAATTAATGATCCGCTCAGCCTATATTTGGAAGATGCTCTATTAACGCCAGCTTCATTAGCTGGCGTGCCAGCAGTATCGTGGCCGACTGGTTGGAGTGGCGATGGCTTACCGATTGGCAGCCAGTTGATCGGTCCGCTGGGGAATGACTATGATTTATTAACTTTAACTCAAGCTATGCAAACAGCTTTGCCTTGTTTAAGGCGGCGGCTAGCTTGGGAAAAATAAGTATAACAATATGTTTGGCCAAGTAAAAACTAAACAACGTAAATTTACTGATAGTTTTTTGTTGATTGTTTTGGTAGTTATCTTTTGCGTTTTTGTCGCTTTAAAAATCTATCAGAGCCTGAGCAAGCCATCAGTAACCGTTAATAATGATGAACAGGCTGAAATCATTAAAGACATTCAAGCGTCTAACCAAGAGGCTTGGCAGAATGTGACAGTGGAATTGCAGGAAGTTCCGCCAATCAAAAGCGACGATCATTTATTGGGACAAGCGGAAGCGCCAGCGCAATTAATTGTCTATAGCGACCTGACTGATCCTTTAGCGGCTAGCTTCTTGCCAATCGTTCGTCAACTTAAAGAACAAGTTGGCGATGCGGTGGTGATTGCTTGGCGTCAGCATCCGTTGGCCAATAATCAATTAGCTCAAGAAGCGGCGGCTGCCGCTGAATGCGCTGGTCAACAGAATAAATTTTGGGAATTCGCCGAGCAGGTGGCGGCCACGGCCAGTCAAGAAAAACCTTTTGACGATTGGACGGCGATTGCTCAGAATGTCGGATTGGGCTTAACTGAATTTGAAAAATGTTTGACTAAACCAGAAGTCCAAGCTACAATTGACAAACAATCAGCTGAAGCCGAGGCTTTAGGGGCGATTGGCGTGCCTAGCAGTTTCTTAAACAAGACTTTATTAAGTGGTGTTTATCCGTTGGCTGATTTTGTCGGCAGCGATGGTCAGACCGAGCCGGGATTATTAAAACTAGTTCAACAAGCCAGCCGTCAACAATAAAATAATAAGCGCGTTAGCGCTTTAAGGAAGGATCGCATAGTGGTCGAGTGCGCTCGCTTGGAAAGCGAGTAGGCTGTCACAGGCCTCCGGGGTTCGAATCCCCGTCCTTCCGCCAAGCAAATAATCCTAGAAAATAGGATTTTGTTATTATTGGGTAATAAAATATAGGTTTATAAATAACGACACGGCCTTGAAAAATAGGCTAGCTTGTTGTATATTGCCTAAGCAAGAAGCCTCCATAGTTTAATGGATAAAACATAAGCTTCCGGAGCTTGCGATGGGGGTTCGATTCCCTCTGGGGGCACACTATGAAAATTCATCTCAGCGCTAGCCGTCCAACCATGACTTGGCCGCAATTAATGCGGCGAGCTGGTTATGCTTATCTGCCCGGACGATCCGGTAATGATAGCTTTATTCGGACTTTCGGCCGCTCGCCTTATCCGCGTTTTCATGCCTACATTAAAGATCAAGGACGGCAAGCGGTGATTAATTTGCATTTGGATCAAAAACAGCCCGGCTATGGTGGCCAAGCCCGACATAATGGCGAGTATGACGGTCCGGTCGTCGCGGCTGAAGCGGCGCGTTTACAACAATTATTTAACCATGGTTAATCCTAGTGACGAAATCAAAGCCCGTCTCAATGTGGCCGATGTTTTGGGCGAATATATTAAATTGCAGCCGGCTGGTGGCAATTTTAAAGCTAAGTGTCCGTTTCACCAAGAAAAAACGGCTTCGTTGATGGTTTCACCCGATAAGCAGATTTGGCACTGTTTCGGTTGTGGCAAGGGCGGCGATATTTTTAGTTTTGTCATGGAAATGGAAGGCTTAACTTTTCCAGAAGCTCTGCGCTTATTAGCGCCAAAGGCGGGGATACAATTAACTGACTATCGGGGGCAGGATAATTCACGGCGCAATCGATTATTGGATGCTTTGGCTGAGGCTGGAGTTTTTTATCAAAAACAGTTGACTGCTAATAATAAACTAGCTGAAGCGGCGCTGCATTATTTACGGATTGAACGGCATCTAACTGATGACATGCTTAATTATTGGCAAATTGGCTGGGCCCCCAATGATTGGCAAATGCTTAGTGATTATCTTCGGCGGAAAGGCTATACGGAAAATGAATTATTACTGGCTGGACTTAATAGCCAAGCGGCGACTGGTCAGCGTTTTTATGATCGCTTTCGCGGCCGAATCATGTTTCCTTGGCATGATGTTAATGGTAACCTGCTGGGTTTCTCGGCCCGTGTTTTGCCGCAGTTAGATGATGGTAAGACTGGTAAGTATATTAATAGTCCACAGAATTTAATTTATGATAAAAGCAAACAATTATTTGGTTTGTGGCGGGCTAAAGCAGCTATCAAAGAAGCTGGCCGAGTTATTATTGTTGAGGGACAGATGGATTGTATTATGGCTCATCAGCAAGGTTTTAAGAATGTTGTGGCCACTTCCGGCACGGCCTTGACTGAAGATCATTTGAAATTAATCAAGCGTTATACCGAGAATTTAGTTTTAGCTTTTGATATGGATCAGGCTGGTATTTTAGCGGCCGATCGAGCGATTGCTTTAGCTAGTCAGGTTAATATGAATATTCGGGTTTTGCGCTTGCCGGCCGGTAAAGATCCTGATGAATTTTTACGCCAACACAATCAAGACTGGCCAGTTTTGGTCGAAGCCGCTCCGCCAATCATGGAGTATTACTTTCAATTATTACGGCCGCAACTCGTAGCCGACAAGGTGGAAAGCCGCAAGGCGGCCACTAAACGTTTTTTAACTCTAATCAGTAAATTATCAGATGTCGTGGAGCGTGATTATTGGTTGAAAAAATTGGCTCAGGTTTTGCGTATTGAAGTACAGCTGCTTTATGATAGTTTGCCAACCAACCAGCCGACGACTAATCAGCCAACAACCAACCAGCCAATTAAGCAATTAGTAAAAAATAGACCAGTTGACTTATTTTTGGCTTGGCTGATTAGGTTTCCTAGCCTTTTGGATAATGCCAGTCAGTGGTTAGAACCAGAATTATTAAACTCGCCAACCGCTGTGCAGATTTACAAAAATTTGATTGTTTATTATAATAAAAAGCGTTTAACGGCCGGTGATAATTTGGATTATAATGATTTGTTAGCTTGGTGGCCAGCCGATCAGTCAGGGGACTATTTGAATAGTCTATTTTTGTTAGCTGATAAGGACTTAGCTGAGACGACCATTGAACAAGCTTTAATTGAATTACCTAAATTGACTAGGTTAATTCAAAGAGCATATTGGCATCAGCGTTTGTCAGTGATTAGCCAACAGATTGCCGGACTAGAAAAAGACAAATCATTGAGCGACGATAAGCGTGAATTGGAAATCAATATTTTAATGGGGGAGGCTGAAGAATTGAGCCAAGCCCTGAGAACTCTTGATAATTAAATTTTTTCATGACTAAAAAGAAATTAGCTAATTCGGTTAGCCTCGGCGAGATTATCCAAAAGCAGACGGCCGATTTTACGCCGTCAACTTTGCCGACCGATAAAATTAAAAAATCAGCCAAAGCGACGCCGCGAGCTGACAAGCATTTCAAAAAAGATAAACCGGCGTCAGGACCGACCGAACAGCAGATTAAGGCAATGATTGACCGAGTGCGGCCGCGCGGTTTTGTGACTGAAACAGAGCTGCTTTATTTATTGCCCAAGCTGGAAGATTATGTTTATGATTGTGAGCTAATTTTAGAGGAGTTGCAACGTAACAGTATTAAGGTTGTTGAGACCGGTGAGGGGTATTTAGAAACCGGTGCTGAGAAGGTTAAAAAAGAAGAGCTGATGCGATCAGTTTTAGGCGAAATTAAAGATATTAAAAAGTTTGATATTTCCGAATTGTCCGCCGATTCAGTTCAGATGTATCTGAAAGAAATCGGTAAAGTGCCATTATTAACCACCGCTGAAGAAGTGGAGTTGGCGCGGCGCAAAGAACGTGGCGACCGCGAAGCCGAGCGTCGTCTCATTGAAGCCAATTTGCGTTTAGTTGTTTCTATTGCTAAAAAGTTTAGCGGTACACGGGGGTTAAGTTTATTAGATTTGATTCAGGAAGGCAATATCGGTTTATTTAGAGCAGTTGAAAAATTTGAATACCGTAAGGGGTATAAGTTTTCCACTTATGCCACTTGGTGGATTCGCCAAGCGATTACTCGTTCATTGGCCGATCAATCGCGGACTATTCGCATCCCAGTACATATGGTGGAAACAATCAATAAGTTCCAGCAAGTCCAGCGTCAGTTGATTCAAGATCTTGGTCGCGAGCCGATGCCCGAAGATATCGCCGCCGAAATGGGTGAAGATTTAGATAAGATTCGCCATGTCATGAAGATTTCTCAAGATACTATTTCTCTGGAAACATCAGTAGGTGACGATGATGACGATTCTACCCTGGAGGACTTCATTGAAGATGTTAAAAATATGACTCCGGACCGAGTAGCCGCTCTAGAGTTGCTTAAAGATTATGTTAAAGAAGTGATTGCCACTTTAACCCCGAGAGAGCAAAAGATTTTAGAAATGCGTTTTGGTTTGGCCGACGGTGTTTCGCATACTCTTGAGGAAGTTGGTCAAGAATTTGAAGTAACCCGCGAGCGCATCCGTCAGATTGAAGCCAAAGCCTTAGAGAAGATTAAAAAACAAGAAGCAGTCAAGAAATTAAAGGATTTCTAAAAATTTGCCATGGATAGAGAATTACCAGATTTGAAGAAAGAGCCAGATAAGATCGGTTATGTCATTAGCTTTATTTTCGGCGGTACACTTTTTGGCATAATGGTCCAAGATGGGTTTAGTCCAACGCTATGTGCTTTGGCAGCCGCAGCTTTTATGATTTTTGGCTTTGTGGCGCAAAGTCTTTGTAATCGTTATGGTGATATTAAGATATCTAAACTCAATTCCGGTTCTTTATTCTTTATATTAGTGGGTTTGATGTTTGTTGCTATGTTTTTGGCCCTAATTTTTGATGTTGGCGGCACAGATGGTATTTAGTAATTGCTATTTTTATTGACAAGCTAAGAGTCTTTGCTATAATAGCTCTGTATTTAACAATTAAATATTCCCGGGTAGCGCAGCGGTAGCGCAGTTGGCTGTGAGCTTTAAAACGCAGCTTCCTCAAGTAATTGAGGTTGAAAAACGAGGTGAATTGTCTGGAAGCCTAAGCTCTTAAGAACTAGGAGTAGGGTAATCAGCAGCCAAGCCCTTTTTAGGGAAGGTTCAGAGACTATCCATTATGGAGTACTTCTTCAGCTAAAACTGAAGCGGGAAGCGCCTCGCATCCTTTACTGGATGATGATATAGTCCACCCCATTAAGAAATTAGTGGATAAGTGTAACCAATTGGTCGTCGGTTCGAATCCGACCCCGGGAGCCAACAATATTTTGGTGTTTAAGATCGACACACGTCCGGTTTCTTCAAAATTAGTGTTTTGAGCAAAAAGCATCCCTAAAGGGATGTTTTTTGCTTTGATTCTTAGCTAAAAAATAAAGATAAAGTTAACATAACTTGTTTTAAATTATATATCAGAAGATTCTTCCAGGTTTTGGCTCCTGAATTTTAGAAAATATACCAAGTTTATCGTTGAGTGCCCCAACTATAAGTGGGTTTTTTGATCGTTCTACTAATGGTGACGCGAAATGGGTGGTTACTGGGAAAACTGATAATGGCCTGTTAAGAAGAAAATGGTGGGATGCTCAGTGTAAAAAGCGCGGTTTTAAAATAGAGCCTGGTTGTTATACAAGGATTGCAGTTGCTGTTCACCCCACAAAAACATACATGTCAGATATGTGGAAAAGCATTAATTATAGATAGATTGAATGCCACAAGTATTTGTCTGTTTGGAATGGTTATGATAATTTGATAGATAAATATATTGATATCTGTATTCGCCGATTTCGTTATACTGGATCATTGCTCGGTTATTTGTATAGAACACTGGAATATACTGGAAGAGGATTGGTTCCGCTAAAGAGGTTTTCGTTAGATGATGTTTCGATCTCTACAAATAAGAGGGTTGTTAATAATTACAAATTTTTTAAACAAGCAAAAATAAAAGCCCGGAATGATTTTTCATCGGGCTTATAGTTTTTTTGTTGGGGGGTTAGGCTTGACGAGCTTTTTGCCGGAAATACATTTCCGGCCACTTCAAGCCCAAACCCCAGCAGATAGCGACGGCTATGCCGATCACTTCTACTATATATTTTTTGACAGTTTTTCGGCCGAGGGCTGACACGAATTTGATTTTTTTGCCAGCCAAGTCCCAGATGACCATTGTGCGGAGGGCGTGATAGTCGGAGGATATCACGAAAAAGTTATTGTCTTTGCCGACCATTTGAATAACTTTTTCGCAGTTATCAATGGTGGTTAGACTTTCGCCTTCCTCTTCAATATCTATATTGACTATTTCCTCTCTAATGCGTTGAGCCATCGCCGCAGCGATGGTTACGCCTTGTTGTTCAGGAGAGAATAGACCTCCCGAACAAATAATTCGATCAAACGGTTGGTCCGATCGAATTAGCTCTATTGCCTTACGGCAACGAGCTTCGGCATCATAACTAAGATTCCAACCTTGGTTTTGATGCCCGTGGACCACTAAAATGTTGGCCATAATAGCCTCCCTGTTTGTATTTTTAGGTGCGATTGTTTTTTATAGCATTTATGACAGAATTTGTCAATATATCTAATAATACGTTTTATTTTACCCCAAATTTTAATCTCTCTCTCTTTTTATAGGCCCCCCTTTTATCTTTAAAAGTCCGTCCGACTCCCGTTATTTTATCTTTAGAAAAATCTTTAAAACCCCCTATAAGTCGCTAGTTGGTGGGTTCAAGACCGATTCGCGGAGCCAAGATGTATGTTTTGAGTGACCGAGTTGCGTCGAGAATCATATATTAAATCGAAAGACGTTTATTTATTAAGACGTCTTTTTGTTTTACTTTTTGCCAAAATTAGAATATAGTGAAGAAGAATTACCCATTGCATTTTTAATAGGAATTTATGATGATTTAGATGGTGTTTTTAGTTTTGAACTATTTAAAAAACTAAACAGTTTTATTAAAATAATAAATATAAGGCAATTACAACAAGTAGATGATTGGGTAAAACAATATAAAATTGGGTTTTCCCCTACACGAAATTCTTGCTCGTCTCATGGAGGAAGTAGGAGAGTTAGTTAGAGCAGTAAATCATATTTATGGACCCAAACAGAAAAAATCAGAAGAAGAAAAACGGGAATTGTCAGATGAATTAGGAGATATTATTTTTATAGTAATTTGTCTGGCAAACTCTTTAAGTATTGATTTAAATGAGTCATTTAGGGGAGTTATGAAAAAATGTTATAGTGGGGACGGAAATAGATATGAATAAAGTAATTTATAAATAAATTAACATAAATTTATGTTATTAAAAAGTAAAATTGCCCTAGTGACTGGGGCTAGTAAAGGAATTGGTAGAGGAATCGCGCTGGCTTTAGCAAAACAAGGTTGCAGTGTGGTTATTTCCGATATTGATGATGCCGCGCTAAAAAACGTTGAAGCCGAAATCACATTACTGGGAGTGAAAGTATTAGCGGTGAAATGTGATGTTTCACAAAAAGATCAAGTTGACAATATGATTAATAAAACCAAAGAATTTTTTGGTGGACTTGATATTTTAGTAAACAATGCCGGAATTTATCCATTTAAATCTTTTACAGAAATAACAGAGAATGATTGGGATAGGGTATTGTCGGTAAATTTAAAGAGTGTTTTTTTATGTTCTCAAAAATCTTTAGAAATAATGTCCAACGGAGGAAGTATAATCAATATTTCTTCCATTGCATCTTTGGTGGGCTTTAATAGCCTTACTCATTATTGCGCTTCAAAGGGGGCGGTAAACAGCATGATTAGAGCTCTTGCGTTAGAAGTAGCTGATAGAAAAATTAGAGTCAACGCAGTTGCGCCAGGCTCTATTGAAACTCCTGGCGCCAATAACCCAGATGAAAATATCAAAAAACAGACAATATCAATGATTCCACTTGCTCGAATGGGACAGGCGGAAGATATTGCTGGTGCTGTTGTTTTTTTAGCATCTGATTTATCAAGCTATATAACCGGTCAGGTCATTGTCGTTGATGGCGGTTGGACACTCAGATAATATAATATTACAATCAATATGTCTCAAAGAATAATTAAAAAAGTTTTACCCGATTATTTTCAAGATATTGTTGATGGTAAGAAGAAGTATGAATTAAGGCTTAATGATTTTGAAGTGGAACCGGGCGACATTTTGGTATTGGAGGAATGGACATCAGTTGATCCGGTTAGTCGGCGATTCACCGGCCGGGTGTTAGAAAAAATAGTGACTTATGTCCGTAAATTTAAATTGTCTGATTTATGGTGGAGTCGTCAAGAAATTGAAGACAAGGGAATCCAGATTATATCTTTTGAAGACAAGAAATACCCCAAAGTCGGTATTGGCGTGATGATCCAAAATGCCGAGGGGTTAGTATTGCTAGGTTTAAGAAAGGGCTCACATGGTTCGGGAGAGTGGTCTTTTCCCGGTGGTCATTTAGAAATGGGTGAAACGATATTTGAAACTGCTAAAAGAGAGACAAAAGAAGAAACTAACCTTGATATTGATAAATTTGAAATTATTTCAGTGGCCGATGAGTTAAGATATCTTCAAAGTGACGGGAAGCATTATTTGAATATAGGGGTTAGGGGTATTTATAACGGCGGAGAAGTGATTGTGATGGAGCCAGATAAATGCGAGGAATGGCGATGGTTTGATTTAAACAATTTGCCAGATAATTTATTTGAGGGGACATTATTGACCATTAATAATTTTTCTAAAAATAAAATATATTAATTGGTTTAATTAAATAATAATTATATGATTAACCTCAATGAGCTTTGCTGCTTTTTAGTGAAAGCCAAGCAGTCAACTTACGCCAGCGGTGATGAGTCTATTAAAATCAAAGAAGAAGATGGATCAACCACTTTAGTTTTTGAAGATGACAATTTTAAATATCATGATAATTATTTTGGCGGTGAGCCTTATGGCGGTCGGGAAGTGGTTTTTTATCAAGGCGCGCCAGTCTATATGATGGTTTATTATGGTTTTGTCGCTGAAGAAGCCGGCGATATCAATAGTGTTTATAGTGTTTTACAAAAAGCGTTATCATTGCCTCCCAAGGATCACCCATATCGCGGGCCGCTGGAATTAGTTGATGGTGATTATCGGTACAGCAATGAATATCGCGGTGAGGTTAATAATTTTTCTGGCCAAGAGCGCATAGAATATAATGGAAAGACTATTTATGAAGCTCGTTATATTGGTGGTTTAGTTGATCAGGTTAGATAATAAAACCAGCTATGATGAAAAAATTAGTTTATGCGATTATAGCCTGGTTATTATTGCAGCCCAGTTTAGTTTTGGCGCGCCAGTCGGTTAATGGGTGGTATATTAAGGATTTTAAAACTAATATTCAATTAAATAAGGATTCTTCGGCCACCATCACTGAGTATATTACAGCTGATTGTGGCCAATCTCGCGGCAAGCATGGTATTTATCGAATTGTTCCGACCAAGGTCGGCCGAGACGATCAAGCGGTCAAGACACCGGTTGAATTAATTAGCATTACTGATCAAAACGGTCAAGCCTATAAGTATCAAACCACTAAAGATTCAATTAACCAGACGGTTACTTGGAAAATTGGTGATCCGCACAAAGAGGTTAAGGGTGAAAATCATTATCAGATTAAGTATCGTGTTAGCAATGTTATTCGGCAACAGGATAATTTTGATGAGTTTTATTGGAATATTCTGGGCGCTTTTTGGGATATGGACATTGATAATTTTAGCGCTTGGATTATCTTCCCGCCAGAGATTAAGGCTGATTCAGTTGTAATAGATTATTATACTGGTCAAGTTGGCCAAAAAAATAAAGACTTGGCTAATTATCGTTGGCTAAACAATATTTTGGTTTTTGAATCAACTAAAACTATTCCTAAAAATAACGGCATTACCATTTCTTTGAGCTTTGCGCAAAATATTTTTATTCCCGATGAATCAGCTGAATTAGTTGGAAAAACAACAATAGTGGAAAAAATAATTTCTAAATATTTGGCTTTTTTTGCCATAGCTAATTTATTACTACTGTCATTTTTAGCGCTGATTGCCGGTTTAATTATTTATCTGAAGCATGGTCGCAACCCTAAAGATAAGCGGCCGGTGATTGCTGAATATGGTCCGCCGGATAATTTAGATCCTTTAGCGGTCGGAACAATTTGGCAAGATCGTCTTTTGGTTAATAAGTTTATGACCGCGTTGATTATTAGTTTAGCCGTTAAGGGCGTAATTAAGATTAAAGAAGAGATTAAAGATCATATTTTCTATAAACTGACAGACAATCCCGAGGCAGAAAATTCATTAAGCAATTCAGAAAAAACTTTGCTTAACGAATTATTTAAAGACGGCGCAACGGTCGTCAAGAAGTCAGAATTGAGCAGTAATTTTTATACTAAAGTTTTCAACTTGCACCACCAAGCAGTCAACGAGTTAAAAGAGAATGGTTATTTTGAGAAAGCTACTTTTAAGTGGCGGAATATTCTGCTAATAGCCGCGATTGTCTTAATGGCTGTTAGTCCAATTGCGGGGATAATTTTGTTTGTTTTCTATGCCATCACTTCCCACAAAAAGACCCCCAAGGGGATGGATGCTCTGTTAAAGATTAAGGGTTTAAAGCTTTATATGGAGACGGCGGAAAAACATCGCCAGCAATTTTATGAGCAGGAAAATATTTTTGACCAGCTGTTGCCCTATGCTATTATTTTTGGTTTAACTAAGCAGTGGGTCAAAAAAATGGCCGATATTTATGGCCCGGAAAAAATTGAGACGACAGTGGCGACCTGGTATGTCGGCGGCAATTTTCATCTGGCTGATATTAATGATTTAGCCGACAGTCTTAATAATTCTATTACGCAAATTTCTCAATCGATTCATAATTTATCCGGTTCCAATTGGAGCAGCGGCGGGAGTTACGGCAGCGGTTCATCGGGTGGTGGTGGTGGCGGCGGTGGTGGTGGCGGTTGGTAACGAGCCGTCGTTCTGCAATTTATTTAATTAGCTCAATTGAGTTGATTACAATATCTGCTAACGGATGATCGTTTTGGTTAACCTCAGCCGCTTCAATTTGATCGACAACCTCCATACCAGCGGTTACTTGGCCAAAATTGGTATGATGGCCATCCAACCATGGAGTGGCCGAAGCGGTAACAATAAAAAATTGGGAACCATTGGTATCCGGACCGGCGTTAGCCATAGCCAGGCTACCGCGAACCAAAAGATGATTGTTAAATTCATCAGCAAAACGATAGCCAGGTCCGCCTGTACCGTGAGTGGACCAATCATCAGATTTGCTATTGGGATCGCCGCCTTGAATCATAAAATCTTTAATGACGCGATGAAATTTGGTGCCGTTATAAAAACCTTGCTGTGCCAAATTCAAAAAATTATTAACTGTCTTAGGCGAGTCAGCGCCATAAAGACTAATCTGGATATCACCCAAATTAGTTTTTAAGATAGCTTGGCTATATTGGCCAACTAAGTCAGTTTGATTGTTAATGGAGTTTTCGGTGTTCATAGTGGAGATATTAGTGTCATTAATAATTTCTTTGGCTGTTTTTTCGGTCGATAATTGTTGTTCGGTTGAAACTGTTTGATTTTTCAGTCCGCAGCCAGCTAACAATAGGGTGGCAGCCAGGAGGCAATAAATTTTTTTCATAGCTAAAGTCATTTAAAGATTGATAATTTTAATATAGCCAAAATAAGCTGGTTTAGCAAGATAGTAATTTTTGCTTTTGCTGCAAATTAATGAGATAATATAATTAAAATTAAGTAAGTTAGCTTGTTTATAGATTACTATGTCTTTCGTTTTAATGACTGTCGGCAAGACTCATTCCGGCAAGACCACTTTTGGCCGCGAACTGGCTCAGCAGCTGGGCCCGTGTTGCCTTTTAGATTCTGATGAAGTGGCTGATTTCTTAAAAAGAACCTATTCTGATTTGTATCAAGCTGATTACGAAGAGGGCAGTAACCAGCCGACTCGTGGTTATTATTTGAAATTGGCCGTCGTGGCTGAGATCTATAAGGCGGCACTATCAACCAATTTACCAATTATCTTTACTACCTCTAATGCCAAGAAACAGCTTCGCCAAGAAATTTGTCGGTTAGCTAAAGAGAGCGGCCGATCAACCATTATGGTTTATTTTAATATAGCCGATGAGGTTTTAGTTGAGAGGATTAATAATAACCAGAGATTAGGGGGTAATCAGGCGGAAATACAAGGCTTTAATCATTTTTTAACCAATATTCAAACTCATCGGTTTGAAGTTCCAATAGCTGCCGAGGCTGATCATTATTTTGAAATTAACAGGGGGTCAAATAAACAAGTTTTAGAACAAGTATTAAAGGTCATGAGGCCACCTGTGAATGATTAATTTAAGTATTAAATATTTTTTTAATGTTTAAGTTCTTGATAAAACATAGGTTGTTGATTGTTGTTATATCGTTGGCGTTGATTGTCTCCGCCGTGTTGATTTATTGTTTTATAATTAATCAATCCGCCAGCAGTATAATAAAGCTGGAGCCCGGCAAGCAATTTTATTTTGCCTACGGCTCCAATATGAGTCTGGATAATATGAACGGACGCTGCGGAACCGGCGCTAAGGTAATTGGTCCGGCACTTTTAGCTGATTATGAATTAACTTTTGATAAGCGCGGTTATGCCAATATTATTCCGCAGGCTGGTCAGCAGGTTTGGGGAGTTGCTTGGCAAATCGATCAGCATTGTTTAAAAGCGTTAGATCGCTACGAAGGTTATCCGCGGATGTATAACCGGCAGGCTGTTCAGGTTGCTCTTAGGCAACAGACAATTACGGCGATAGTTTATATTGAGCCAGCTGATCAATCCGGTGGCCGGCCTTCGCGAAGCTATATGAATAATCGGGTAATTCCTGGAGCTAAAGAAAATGGTTTACCGGCTGAGTGGGTTAAGAAATTAGAACAATATTAATATGTTTAAGTTTGGAAAAGTCGCCCTTTGTTTATTTTTGTTTATTGGACTTTTCTTTGGCCGTTGCAGTTTAGCCCAGGCCGAGCAGCCGGCCGGTCAAGCGGACACTTTTCAGGCTGAAGTCATAGAAATAATTAATACCGATAACAAGCTCCGTGAAGACGGAACATTTTTCGAGCAACAAGATTTGCGTTTGCGAGCTTTGGATGGTCGGCTTAAGGGACAAGAGCTAATTTACTATGGTGTTTCCGATATTGAGGTCGGCAATGCTAATGTTTACCAGATTGGTGACAAAGTTTTCGTTGACAGTTATGTTAACGATATTGGTCAGACAGTTTATTATGTAGTTGATTTTGTGCGCAGCGGACCATTAATCTGGCTGACCGTTATTTTTGTTTTAGTCGTTTTATTAATAGGTCGGTCCAAGGGGTTGCGAGCTTTGCTCGGATTATTGATCAGTTTTTTTATTATTATCAAATTAATGCTGCCACGCATTTTGGCCGGTGGTAATCCTTTGGTTATTAGTTTAATTAGTGGCGTAATTATTTTAACCTTCATTATTTATTTGTCCGAGGGCTTTCGGCGTAAGTCACATATCGCTATCTTTTCGGTTTTATTATCTCTAACGGTAACAGCAATTTTATCAGTTATTTTTACAACTCTGACTCGGCTTAGTGGGATGTCGCAAGAGGAAAGCAATTTTTTAATTGGCACTACCGCGACGGCGATTAATTTTCGTGGTCTTTTGTTGGCCGGATTTGTTATTGGAACGATTGGTGTTTTAGACGATATTATTATTGGCCAGATTGAAGCTGTGGAGCAGATTAAAAAACTTAACCCAGCTTTGTCGGCTCGGCAAGTTTTTAATTCGGCCTATAAAGTTGGCAATGCTCATTTAGGGGCAATTATTAATACACTATTTTTGACTTACGCTAGTACTTCGCTGCCGCTTCTATTGTTATTTATTGTTAATGCTGGTCAAATTAGTTTGATTCGTGTGTTTAATATGGAAATAATTAGTATCGAAATCGTTCGGACTCTTATTGGTAGTATCGGTGTTGTTTTATCTATGCCGATTGCTACCGGATTGGCCAGCCTATTTTTGCAGCGGTCAGATTAATATTATTGATTGAACCACTTTAATCGAACATTATCAATACCCAGAGCTTGTGCGTTAGAAGTGCTTGTTCCCGTGGTGACACTATAGTTCCAGGCAAAGTATAATGGATCTCCTGGACTTAGTGCGGTCGGTAATGAAATTCTGCCAGCAATATTTGTCGTTGTGCTTGGGGCTTGAGTAAAGCCGATATTGTCCGAGTCGGCTAATAATGAAGTGCCCAACCCGGCATTATTCCAATTGGTAAAATCATAGGAATAGAATAGCTTAATAGAAAAGCCGGCCGGATTGCTACCGTTCCTATATTTTTCTACGTCATAACTAACATCAAAGCCGGTTATTGGGTTAGTGCTGTTATTGGTAAAAGTATAATAGAAGTTAATACTTTTATTATTACTACTAGATGATAGTCCGCCGATTGATCGATCAACGGCGGTCGTTGATGTTCCCGCTCCAAAATTATAGACGCCGCTAGCTGCTCCGCTTGACAGATTATTACCGCCAACTTGTCCAGTTTTGTTTTCTAGAGTACCGTTAGTATTAATGACTCTTGGGGAGGCACTATCGCGAGCCGTTTGCCAATTACTAGGTAAGACAGCCGTGGAGCTGGTTCCAATAGCATCAAAATTTTGCTGGTAACCAATTTCTTGTCCGACTTCCATATAACTTTTTACCGTGATGTCGTCAATAGCTAGAGCACGGGCATTACCGGCGGCAGTATTGCTAGCGACACTGTAATTCCAGGCTAGATATAGAGTTTCGTTATTGTTTAATTCTTGGATTAGATCAATATTGCTAGATAATTCTTGTCTTTCTCCTGGAGCCTGAGTAAAGCCATAGTTGTCGTCGTCGGGTCCGTCAAATTGAGCAGTTAAGTCTGGCACCGGCCACCAATAAACTCCGTTAAATGAATAATAAAATTTCAAGGCGAAAGCGGCCGGATTACTACCGTTCCTATATTTTTCAGCCGCGTAAGTAACGTTAATCCGGTTGATACGGTTGCCAGTAGTATTAGTTAAAGCATAATAAATATTAACACTTTTAGAACCAGTATTAGAAGAAAGTCCTCCAACTGACCGATCACTGGCGGAGTCTTTATCGCCAGCCCCAAAATTATATGTTCCATTACTCGCTGATTCAAAGCCATCATAATGGTTACCGCCAAGATAACTGATATTAGCACTACTGTTGATGAAATTATTAATCGTGCGCACTAGATTGCTTGTGGCTATTGTCCATTGGTCGGGCAGTGTCAATCCAGTCCCCATATCATCAAAATTTTGTTTGTATTTTTGTATTAAGCATAATTGGCCAGATTCTTGACAACGGTGGTAGGCAACAATGTCAGACCAGTTACTAGCCAATAGTAGCTGATTATTTAGTGGTTTTATGGCGTAATAATAATCATTAGCTAGATAGAGATCTTGGTCGTCAAAACTAGTCTCTGAAGTAGTGGCTATTAGAGACATGGTGCTAGTATTATTTTCATAGCCACGCCAAACTTCATAAATCTCAGCGCAGGGAGTATTATCCCAGGATAAATGCACCGCATCGTCATCTGTCTCGGTTAATTGTAAATTAGCGGTAGTTAGGCTGGTAATTGCTGTATTAAATAATAATTCAGCGCTAGCCGTAGCTGTTGTTAAACAATCATCGGCGCAATTTAAAACTACTTTAACAATATCATTTTCATTGACAGTAGTTGAATATTGTGAATCAGTATGTCCATCTTGCACAACATCATTAATTAACCATTGATAGCTGGGTTGTTGGCAGTTAGTTATAGCTGTAGAAAAGGTAATTGTTTGGTTAGAACAAAAATTCGGCGCTAGCCCATTAGAGCGATCATCGCTAATAGTAATATTCGGTTCAAGTCTCCCACCGGAACAGGTCGGATTTGACGTTTGGCCGTTCGATAGTACTGGTAATCCACAAGAGGTAAAGAATTGGCAATATGACGGGTTACAACCTTGTTTGCCGATTTTTCCGTTTATAGTACAGGCTCTAGTTTCGTTATCCGAACATTCGGCGCCACAAACGCCTTTTAAACATTGGCTTTTTAGAGTTGATCTGGTTATGGCATTACAGGTTAATTGTGAGCAGATTTCTTGGGTTAGAGGATGAATATAAACACGTGCGCCAAAACAAAGCGGCTGGTTATTGGTCGGTATTTGTTGGTTATCATTAGCTGAATTGTGATTGGATTGTTGGCTTTGGTGGTATTGCTGGCAAGTTTTGATTTGTAGCGATTTATTATTTTTAGCCAAGATTTTATTAAGATTATTATTGTTAATACCCAATCCAGCTGTTTTTAGTAGTTGGCTAACATCATTGACGCTATTAATAGGATAAAGGCGGCGGCTAATTGGGTCTACATAATAAGCCTGCCCTTGAGCGTGGGCTCGCAAAAGCAAGCGACCAGACAGGCGGCTCGGCGCTCTAGTTTGCGTGAATTTATAATAGTCAGTTTCATTAATACCGAGTGCCAACGTTTTTATTAGACAAGGAGTCTGGCTAAGTTTCCCCAAGGGGTAGGCTAATTGATCGGTGGGATTAACATAATAGGCCTGCCCCAGTTCTTCGACCTGTATTAACCAGCGACCACCTAGTTTGGGTCGGTAGCCATTATCTTTAGCTGCATTGGCCGTATGCAAACAGGCTCCCACTAATAAACAAGCGACTAGAATTAAGAATTTATTTAAATTATTTTTCATAGCAGTGTTTTATTAAATTTTAACAGGATATTTTATTTTAACAATAACTTGTCGCTGAAAGCATAGGGGGTCATTTGTTTTTCTGATTTATTTACGGTATAGTTAAAATATTATTACATTAAATGTTAGCCTATGTCATTAACGGCGATTAAGGGCCTATATCGTGAAACAGCGACTTACATCAACCAGGAAATTAAGGTTGGCGGCTGGGTCAGAACGGTAAGGGTGTCCAAAGGAGTTGGTTTTATTGAAATTAATGATGGCAGTTTTTTCAAGAATCTGCAGGTGGTTTTTAATAATAATTTGCCTAATTTTTTAGAAGTTGAAAAGCTCAGCATCGGCTCATCAATTGAAGTCAGAGGTCGGTTGATTGAATCACCGGCGGCTGGTCAGTCTTTTGAATTATCGGCTCAGGAGGTGATTATTATTAATCAGGCGGCGGCTGATTATCCTCTCCAAAAGAAGGGGCATAGCTTTGAATTTTTGCGGGAAATCGCCCATCTGAGATCACGGGGCAATACTTTTTCAGCGATATTTCGTTTACGTTCGGTATTAAGCTATGCCATCCATCAATTTTTTCAAGAGCAAGGTTTTAGTTATGTTCATACGCCAATTATTTCCGGTAGCGATTGCGAAGGGGCTGGCGAGATGTTTACGGTGACCACCCTAGATTTGACTAAGCCGCTAGCTAAGAACGACCACGGCCAAGTTGATTACAGTCAAGACTTCTTTGGTAAAAAAGTGGGCTTGACCGTTAGCGGCCAATTAGAGGCGGAAACATTAATCGCCGGACTTAGTCGAGTCTATACTTTTGGCCCGACTTTTCGAGCTGAGAATTCTAATACGACCAGGCATGCTTGCGAGTTTTGGATGATTGAACCAGAAATGGCCTTTGCTGATTTGGCTGATGATATGGATTTGGCCGAGAAGATGATTAAATATTTAATCAACCGCGTGCTGAACGAATTACCAGAAGAAATGGAATTTTTTAATAAATTTATTGACCACGGATTATTAGAGCGGCTGCATAAAGTCTTGGAGGCTGATTTTATCCGTTTAACTTATACTCAGGCTATTGATTTATTACTGGAGAGTGGCGAAAAATTTAATTATCCAGTGGCCTGGGGAATTGATCTGCAGACTGAGCACGAGCGCTATATTACCGAAAAAATTTTTGGCCAACCGGTCTTTATTACTGATTATCCCAAAGACATCAAGGCTTTCTATATGCGGCAAAATGATGATGGCCGAACAGTGGCGGCCATGGATTTATTGGTGCCTGGTATTGGCGAGATTATCGGCGGCAGTCAAAGAGAGGAGCGGTTGGATTTGCTAGAAGCGCGGATTAAAGAACTAGGCATGAAATTGGAGGATTATTGGTGGTATTTGGATACCAGAAAATATGGTTCAGTCAACCATGCCGGTTTTGGTTTGGGCTTTGAGCGGGCGATTATGTACTTAACTGGCATGGCCAATATCCGCGATGTTATTCCATTTCCACGCACGCCTAAGAATGCTGAGTTTTAATAGTTAATCCTATGAAGCGGGCTATTATTGGTCTAATATTGCTGTCATTAACGGCGGCGGTTATTTTGGCTATCTATCTGGCTGGGTCCGGGCAATTAGCAGTTAGTCATGACAATCAATTGCCGGCGGACGGTTTATCAAACGATAGCCCGGTTATTTTAGAGAGTCCCTTGGCAGAATCAATAATAAATAGTCCAGTCATAATTAGCGGCCAAGCTCGTGGCCAGTGGTTTTTTGAAGCCTCTTTTCCGGTGAAAATAATTGATGCCCATAACCAAGTTTTAGGTTTAGCTTCGGCTCAAGCGCAGAGCGACTGGATGACTAATGATTTTATCCCGTTTAAGGCGACAGTTGATTTTTCTCAACCGACAACCAGTACCGGTTTTATTGTTTTATTTAAGGACAATCCATCTGGACTCCCCGAACATGATGCGGAGGTTAAGATACCGGTCAAATTTTTTACTGCAACTGATGTAACTGCTGAATCGCAGCGGACAGTTAAGTTTTATTATTATAATGCTGCTCAAGACCTGGATGAACAGGGCAATATTAGTTGTGGTCAGTCAGGCTTGGTGGCAGTTAATCGTCAGCTGCCACTGTCAATCTCGCCGATTAAAGATACCATCCAGGCATTTTTAAGTAGTCCATTAACTGAAGCTGACCGGGCGGCTGGCCTGGCTAGTGAATTTCCGTTAACCGGCGTTTCTTTAGTTGATTTAGCGTTGCGTGACGGCAATCTAATTATTAAATTGTCCGATCCTTATAATAAGACCTCCGGGGGGTCTTGCCGAGTGTCGATTTTAAAGCAGCAGCTGGAAGCAGTTGCTCGGCAATTTCCAGAAGTGCAAGCCGTTGATTTACAGCCGGCAGAATTATTTCAGCCTTAGGATAATTAAAGATTATGAGCACCATCAAGATTATTATTGCTGTGGCTTTGAGTTATGCTGGATTTTCTGTAATTAAAGATTATGGTGGTCAATTTGATTTATTTGGTCGACCATTCAAATTTTCTAAGGTTAATGTTGCCGACAGTTTGGCTACGGCCGCGGCTTTATGTATGGGGGAAGGCGATGAGAGCCAGCCGTTAGCCATGATTAGCGGCGCGCCAATTAAATATTATAATCCAGTCGATAGGGGGGTGAGCTAATTATAGATAGCGAGTTGGATATATATATAAACCATTACTGGTTGGGCTTAATAATTTAATAAATCGTTAATTTGCTATTTATGTCAATCATAATCGCCTCCGGACCGGTTATTGTCCGGAATAGACAAGTATTATTAGTCAAGCATGGTGATGACTTTTGGAAATTTTGTGGTGGCAAGGTTGATTATATCAATGGAGAAGGTTTAATCAGTGCGGCACAAAGGGAAGCTAAAGAGGAGCTGGGTATTGACATCAAGATTATTAATCCAGAGCCATTTTTGTTTTACGTAAAAAAAAATAACGGTGATGGGTTGGTAGATATTATCTTGGTCCACTATTTGACTGATTTTATTGGAGATATAATACCTGGTGGGGATATTGAGCAATGGGCCTGGATTGACCTGGGCAGTTTAGATAAAGAAGACTTGGCACCGAACATTATTCCCACTCTCAAATATTTTAAAATTATTTGAAGATTTTTGTAAGCTACGGATTAAGGATGGCTATAGATTTAGTAGCGGGGGTAGTTGAATAGAGACTCACTATTAGCGACACTTAAAGAAGGTGGCGTAGCTATCATTAAAATATTATAGATTAACCAATTAGAGATAGCGTGTCTTTAGCTGGAATTTATAATATTTTTTTGTTATACTAAAACAAGTATTCTTTAGAATCACCCTCACAACCTCTATTGGGGATATCAATAATCGTTAGATTAGACTAAATATACAGCCGTTGATATCGGTTTAGTTTTAAGTTAACGGTAGGTGGTAAAGGCCACGCCCTGGGGATTGCTCCCCAGGAACGGGCATCATTTGAATTTAAATTATAACTAGCGTGTAGTCGTTAGTTATCCTGGGGGTGATTCTCAAGAATATGTTGGTAGATAAAATAATCAGTCTAGCTAATTTTGAGCAGGCTTATTTAGAAATTGTTGGCAGTTTTATCAGTGATCATAAAAATAGGCGCTATCATGGCCTTGATGGCCATTTTTTGTGCGATCACGATTTAACCAGTCAACAATTATTGATAAGCTGCCAAAAAGAGTTATTGACCGGTCAGCCGATTAGTCCAGCTATATCAATTAAGATACCAAAAAGGAATAAACCGGATAGTTACCGGGAAGTTTTTGTTTATAATATTCGTGAACGGATTAAAGCGCAGGCCATTTATCGAATTATTTTACCAACACTGGATAATTATTTTTCCGAACGTCTATTTTCTTATCGTCCCGGTCGTCCACCATATTTGGCGGCTAAACAGTTTTGTCATAATTATCGTCGAAATTTTTCCTCTAGCCAAGCATTAGTTATAGATCTTAAAAATTATTCTGAGCAGATCAATCAAGATATTCTTATTAGTCAGCTGGAAAATTTTTTTAACGATAAGTCGCTTCTTAATTTGCTAAAATTATTTATTGGTAATTCTATATGCCGCCAAGGAGTAATTGGACAACTAGATCAAGGACTTGTCCAGGGGGTTCCGCTAATTGCGCTTTTTGCCAATTTATATCTTACCGAGATTGATTTAAAATATAAGCGTCTGGCTAATTTTTATGTTCGTGTTGGCGATGATATTGCGTTCTTGGATAATAATTACCAAAGATTATCTTCAACCAAGGATCAATTATTTACTGACTTAACTGCGTTAGAACTAGTCTTTAATAAAAATAAAATCTATCTTGGCCCAGCCGCTGGAGATTTTAATTTCTTGGGCTATAAATTGGCTAATGGCAAAATTAGTTTAGAGCCAGCCTTGGTGGAGAGGATATTAGCTAATTGGCGGCAGATTTTAACTCGACAACATTGGAGTTATGGTCTTAAATATAAGCTGCTTAAAAAACAAATGGCCAGCTTAGCCACTAATTATAATTATCAATTTGGCCGTTTATTGGCAGCCAAGCCGCAAATTAATGATTATCAGCAAATGCGTTATTTAGCCGAGAAATTTTTTATAATTATGACTAAATTTTTGTATCGTTCGTATACACCGCGACAACGGCGATTAGCAGCGGAACAGCTTCGTCAATTAGGTATTGAATCGCCCTATCAAATTTATTGGCGTTTTCATCATGGAAAATCTTAAATCACAAGCTCGATTGTTACAAATGGCTCGTCGACAGGCGAGTGATAATACTAATTACCAACTAGAAAGATGGCAGTGGTCTTATATATGGAATTTTTTCAAAAAACAGCGACGACTAATAATTAATTTAATTATTTTGTTGTTTTTTCAAGGAATTGTCGAGGCTGCTCTGATAGCCATTAGTCGATTTTGGTTGGGTCGCCCAATCGGTTGGCAACTCAGTAATTTTTGGTTAATTTTTTGGTTATTAGCAATTGGTTTTTTTGTTATTGTTTACTGGGCATTACGTCAGGAGAAAACTTTTTCTGTGCTTTTGGCTAACAGTCTTCGACGGCGATTGGTTCGTTCTCAATTGAATCGCTCGTTGGCCAAGAGTCAAACTAAGTATAAATCTCAATTATTAGCTAAAGTATATTATCACTTGCCATTGGCTTCAATGGGGGTGACCAATTCATTATTTGGCATAGTCCGCTGGCTAGTTGGTTTTTTAGTTACCATTTTGTTGGCCTATTGGGCTGGATTAACCTGGTGGCTAGTTGGTTTATTTTTAATCCTTTTTTCTGTTGCCATTTTTTTGGTGCCTATTTTATTGCTCGTCGATATATTTCACAAGAAGTAACTTTTTATTCCCGATTGATTTATTATTTAGATAATAATCTAAGTGATAAAGAATTTTTAAAAATTTTTCATCAAGAAGGCCAAGTGTTAAGTCATTTTGATCGTCTGGTAGCGCTTGATTCTTTTTTTCGTATTCGTCGCGATGTTTGGCTGAAAGCTAGCTCGCGATTATTATTTATCGTTTTATTATTATTGGTTAGTTTTTTACAACTTAATTCTGGTAATTTATTATCGTTAATTAATTTAAGCGATAGTCATAATTTTTCGCGGCTATTTTTAATAGTTTATTTGTCGCGCTTGGCTAACGAAGCTTTACGGATTGGCCTTTATTGGTTTCCAGCTAAGCTGGGGTTATATCTAACTATTGTTCGTTCAGTCGGCCAATTGAAATTTCCCCAAATATTTAAGATTGATAAAACAATTGTTTTTTATTCTCCAAAAACTAAACTTTTTCAGCAGAGTGCTTATTATCGGCGCTTGAGTTTTTCTTTTAAGCCGGGGGACCGAATTTTGTTTACCGGTCCAAATTTATCGGGTAAGACTAGGCTGGCTCGCTTATTAGCTGGTCAAGGCGCCTATTTACCTAAATCTATTCATGTTAAGATAGACGGCCGTCGTTTTAACTATTGTCAGTGGCAAGAAATTTTTGGCGGCGCTTATTTACTGGATCAGACTTTGGCGACCACCGAAAAGTCTTTGATGGAGTTTTTGTTGGGTCGCGATAAGCAAAATATTGACTTAGCTGATATTGAGAAAATTTTGGCAGTTGTAAATAAGCAAAAAATTATTAAAGATTTAGTGGCAGCGGACGGTAACTTAAATCGTTCAGTCCGAGTTATTGATAATCACAGTAGTTTTTTTGCTCTGCAAGCAGCTTACTGTTTAATTAATCGACCAGCACTGATTGTTGTTGATAATTTTTGGTTAGATTTGGGCTATAACGATATAAGAGTTATATTAAATATTATGAGCCAACAATTGTCGGATAGTATTATAATTTGTTTTTCCGGTCAGGCTAATAAGTTCTTAAATTATCATCAGCATTATGCCATTAAAGCTCAGGAAATCAGTTAAAAAATTAAAAATCACACAATTGGTTCAATTAATATGGTTGGCTTTATTTTTAATTTGTATAATTTTTTTAGTTATTTGGTTGAAACCGCAAGCCAATCTATTATTTAATCCTTTTATTTTTTCCGAACCGGTGCAGCAAATTAATGAGCCATTTTCCGGACAGCTTTATTTCAATGATCAACTGGGGCAGAATAAGTTATCCCAACTGGTCATCGCGGCGATTGACAGTGCGCAGGCCACTATTGAATTAGCAGTTTATTCTTTTAGTGATCAAGATATTAAAGAAGCTATTTATCAAGCCGCCAACAGAGGAGTTAAAGTTACTATAATTTTAGATGCTGGCAAGAGCCAATTTAACAATCAGCTACTGAGTGATTTGCCAGAGAATATTCGGCGGATTGACATCAAGTCCAAACGTGGCTATATGCATCATAAATTTATCATAATTGATCGTGGCCAATCGTCAGGACAGCTCTTATTCGGTTCATATAATTTTACTAAGCTGCAGGACAGATACGATCCTAGTTTTTTATTAATTAGTCCAAGACCTGAGCTGGTTGACTCTTTCGGACGGGAGATTGATCGGTTAGCCAACAATAATTATGGCCGCAAAAAAATATTAGCCAGTGACTGTCTGGTAGAGAGATTCCAATATACCAATGGTTTTTTGGAGATTTGGTTTGGACCGCAAACTCGGAATCGCGGATTAAGAAACCGTATGATTGATTTGATATACGGCACTAAGAATAGTCTTAAGGGTATGATTTGGAATTTTACTGATCGTGATTTGGCCCATGCGATGTTAACAGTCGCCCGCCGTCATCCGGTGACCATGATCATTGATGATGTCAATTGGACTGGTAAGTATTCGGTTAATCAGATAATGACTAAATCGCTATTTAATAAGCTGGAAATAATCACTGATCATCGGCGTAATCAAGAAGTTAAAGATTTATCTGGTCAGGATGATTTGAATTCATTCTTGCATCATCACGCGCTAATAATAGATGATCAAACGGTTGTTTTTGGAACCAATAATTGGAGTTCCGGCGGGTTTTTTGATAATGATGAATCAACAATTATCTCTAATATAGATTCGCTTGTCCAGTCGTTTGGACAATCCTTTTTATTTAACTATCAAAAAAATCAATAAACAAACAAAGTATAGCACTCTTGGTTTTTTTGGGCAGCTTGTTAGCTATCAGTTACTTAGCTGTTAATTTGATCAGCATTCTAGCAACAATGCTATTATTGGTATTCTCGACAAATGGGGGGTGGTTGGATAATCTGGAAGATTAGTTATAGTAATTTAGAGCTATTACTCTAGGAGAACTAACACTGAATGAGGCGTTAGCCAGAGTGCAAAATGTGTGTGCCTAACAACAAGTATTATTAGTCAAGCATGGTGATGACTTTTGGAAATTTTGTGGTGGTAAGTTAATTATATCATGCGGCACAAAGGGAAGCTAAAGAAGAGCTGGGTATTGACATCAAGATTATTAACCCAGAGCCATTATTTTAAAATTATTTGAAGATTTTTTTATAATCTGCGTACTAAGAGATAGAGGTTTAATTTTATAAACCAATTTTTTGGTATAGTGATTATGGAAAATGAAAAAAATAGCCGGTTATCTCAATTGAAAAAATTATTACTAGCGACCCGTCGGCTTATTCAGAGACGGCGGATAGTTTTTTTCTTGTTAGTCGTCATTATAGTTGGCGGCTATTATTTTTATCATCACAAACAAGCCGGCATCAGTAGCACTACCTATGTAATGGGGACGGCTGAAAAAGGTTCTATTGTTGTTTCGGTTTCTGGATCAGGGCAGATTGAGACCTCTGACCAAGTTGATGTTAAACCTAATGTGGCAGCTGATATTATTGCTATATACATTAAAGCTGGACAAAAAGTTAAGGCTGGCGATGTTATCGCTAAACTTGACGCCAGCGATTTAAAAAATAAAGTTACTCAAGCTAACAATTCTTTGACTTCAGCTCGAGCCAATTTAAATCTTAAGTTGGCCGGAGCTACTAAACAAGAAATTAAACTGGCCGAGAACTCGGTAGCCTCAGCTCAGCTCAGTTATGAACAGGCAGTCGCTAATGTTAACGACGTTAAGATCAGCGGCGAACAGTCATTAGCTAAGGCGCAAATCCAGCTAGACAACGCTCAAATTAGCCTGGAAAATGCTCAGAGAAATTACGATAATACTTTAGCTACTCATAATATCAGCGGGGAAAGTGACGACAATGATTTATCTAAGACCTATAGTGATGCCAAATCGGCCTTGGAGTCGGCTCAATTAACGGTTCGTTCGGCCATTGTTTCTGCTGATGATATTTTGGGCAAGAACAATTATAGCAACGCTGATCACCCTTATCTCTATTTATTGGGTGCCAGAGATTCTCAATCCATAATTAATGCTAATAATTCCTATGAGTTGGCGCGGGCTGAATTCATTAAACTAGAAGCCAGTAATCGCTTAGCTGCTACCACCAGCTGGACTAATGATGATGTCGAAAAGCAATTAATAGCTACTAAAGCAGCTTTACAATCGGCCAAGACTATGGCTCATGATGTTTATAATGTTTTATTAAATACAGTTGTTTCGGCCAAATTGAGTCAGTCAACCATTGATGGTTACAAACAAACGGTCTCTTCTCAGGAAAGTTCATTGTTAAACGGTATTAATAGTATTAATCAAGCCCAACAGGCAATTAATAATATCAAACTGGGCATATCATCTTCCGGACTATCCTCTTCGGCTAGCGTTAATAATGCTAAGTCATCATTGGATACAGCCAAGAACAATTTAGTAACCGCCCAAAGCAGTTTGGTCCAAGCCCAATCTGACAATAAGAAGAGTTTAGATTCAGCCAACTCTGAATTAGCTTCGCGTAAAATTGCTTATGAAAATGCTAAAATACAACTAGAACAAAAAACAGCGGCACCGCGCGAAGTAGATTTGGCTAGTGCTCGGGTTCAAGTGGCTCAAGCCGCCCAAGACTACGAGCAGGCAGTTCAAGATTTAGCCGATGCCGAAGTAAGGTCGCCTATTGATGGTGTGGTGGCCAAAGTTAATCAAAAGGTTGGTTATGCCGCCTCGGCCTCTGATTCTGCTGCCAATTCTATTGCCACAATTATTACCGATCAGCAATTAGCGGTTATTTCTTTAAATGAAGTAGACATTGCCAAGGTTAAAGTTGGCCAGCAAGCTTCACTCAGTTTTACGGCTATTGATGGGCTGAAATTAACCGGTCAAGTGGCTGAGGTGGAGAGTATTGGCGCCAGCGAACAAGGGGTTGTTAGCTATGAAATTAAAATTAGCTTGGATTATCAGGATGAACGGGTTAAGCCGCAAATGAGCGTGTCGGCCGAGATTGTTATTGATAGTAAAACCGATATTTTAGTTTTAGATAATTCTTTAATTAAAACAGACAGTCAGGGGTTATCCTATGTTGAGATATTCGGTAAGCGCCGCTTGAAATTGGGCGAGACAATTACTACTGCCGATTTGCCTGAAGTTAAATATATTGAAATCGGTCTGTCTAATGACACCAAGAGCGAAGTTGTTAGCGGTTTAACCGCAGATGATATAATTGTTGTTCAGTCTATCAGCAATGCCAATAAAACAGCCCCGTCAGCTAGTAACCAGCGTGGTGGTTTTCAGATGATGGGCGGTATGGGTGGCGGACCTCGCTAAGTAATTATTTTGTATGATTGAATTAAAGAAAATCAATAAGATTTATCAGCTTGGCGATAACGAGACGCAGGTTCTAAAAGATATTTCGCTTAAAATTAGCGACGGTGAATTTGTCGCCATTACCGGTCCGTCTGGATCAGGTAAGTCTACGATCATGCATATTATCGGGGCATTAGACACGCCGACTAGCGGCACTTATCTATTAGACGGCCAAGATGTTTCAGCTTTGTCCGACGATGATTTGGCTGATATTCGTAAGAATAAAATTGGTTTTGTTTTTCAGTCATTTAATCTCTTATCTCGAGCCACGGTCTTGCGTAATGTGGCTTTGCCGTTAATCTATGCCGAGATACCTCTAGAAAAAAGGCAAGCAATGGTGGAAGCAGCCCTGCGGGCTTGCGGCTTAGCCCAGGATCGTTGGCACCACCTATCTAATCAATTATCTGGCGGACAGATGCAGCGGGTGGCTATTGCCAGAGCTTTAGTTAATAATCCATCAATTATTCTGGCTGACGAGCCGACTGGTAATCTGGACAGTAAAACTGGGCAGGTGGTTTTAGAAACTTTTAAGAAATTAAATCAAGACTCTGGTCACACCATCATCTTGATTACTCATGAGTTAGAAGTGGCCAAGCAAGCTGACCGAATAATTTATATCCGTGATGGACAAATAGTGGGGGAAATATGATGTTGACTGATTTAGTTAAAGAAACTATTTTGGCTGTAACTGCCAATAAAACCAGAACTAGTTTGACAATGCTGGGCATCGTTATCGGTATCGGCTCAGTAATTGCCATGGTGGCAGTTGGTCAAGGGGCGCAGAAATCCATTGAAGAGAGTATCCAATCAATCGGTTCAAACTTGCTAATGGTTCAACCTGGACCGGTTCGTTCAGCTGGTGTTAGTGCTGGTCGAGGTAATGCCAAAACTTTAACCATCGGTGATGCCGAAGCTATTGGCAGCCAAATTGCCAAAGTTAAAGCTGTTTCGCCAGAACTATCTAGTCGCTATCAGGTGACGGCCAAAGGGCAAAATACCAATACGCAGATTATTGGCGTAACTGCAGATTATGCTTCGGTTCGCAGTCTGGAAATAGATCTTGGTTCATTTATCAGATCAAAAGATTCACTTAGTGCTAGCAAGGTGGCGGTCTTGGCGCCGACCACTCGCGACGATTTATTCGGCACTAGCACTAACCCAGTTGGTCAAACAATCAGTATTAACAAAATTAATTTCACAGTTATCGGAGTCACTAAAGCCAAGGGCGGCAGCGGTTTTAATAACCAGGACGACAGTATCTTTGTGCCGCTTAAAACCGCTCAGCTTTATCTGTCCGGTAATGAGTATCTAAGCACTATTAGTATTCAAGCGGATAGTCAAGATGTTTTAACTGAAGTCCAAAATCAGGTCAGTCAATTATTATTGGCTCGTCACAAAATTACTGACTCCACTAAGGCGGACTTTCAGATTATGAATCAGGCCGACATTGTGGAGACGGCTTCGTCGGTGGCTGGAACTTTTACGGCTTTATTGGCGGCAATCGCTGGTATTTCATTACTGGTAGGGGGTATAGGTATTATGAATATGATGTTAACCACAGTTACAGAGAGGACTAGAGAAATTGGCCTTAGAAAGTCTATCGGAGCGAAACGTCGGGATATTAGCCAGCAATTTTTAGCCGAGGCCGTTTTATTAACTTTTTTGGGTGGAGCTATCGGCATTGTTTTTGGCTGGCTGACTTCGCTAGCCATTGCTAAATTTGCCAATACGGCTACTAGTATTTCCGGGTCATCAGTGCTACTGGCTTTTGCCGTTTCAGCGGCTATTGGCATAATTTTTGGTTATTATCCGGCCCAGCGAGCCGCCAAGCTTAATCCGATTGATGCCTTGCGTTATGAATAATTATTAAATTAAGAATAATATGAAAAACAAGAAGAATTTATTATTAGCCTTAACAGTTATATTAGCCTTAACTATTAGCTTCTGGCTGGGACGATTAAGCGGCCGTGGCAATGCCAACATGGCTTTAGCTAATCGGCGCCAAGCCGGACCAATGGCGGTTGGGCAACGCCAAGGTTTTGGTAATCAGAATACCCAAAATCAAATAATCGGTCAGATTGATAAGATTACTGATAATCAGTTGGCTATTAAATTAATAGATGGTGGATCGCGTCTTTTAATGTTGCCATCCGAAGCAGTAATCACTAAAACGGCCAGTGCCACTAGCGCAGATTTGGTAGTTGGACAGAGTATTACGGCTAGCGGTGCTGAGGAAGGCGGTGTGGTCTTGGTTAAAACATTACAGATTAATCAAGCAGAACCACCGCGTTTTTAATTGGAATTTATAATATTTTTTGTTATACTAAATAAGTATTCTTTAGAATCACCCCCATATTATTAGCCACCAAACCGCACATTAATGATTATCAACCAGTTCGTTATTTATCTGAAGAATTTTTAAAGGTTATGGTTATTTTATATAGTGCGTATACGTCGCTTCATCGACGGTTAGTTAGGGAATTATCGGCCGAATTGCCAACAGGCAGCCGATTATATAATTAGATAAATATCTATCTAATGGCTGAGGTTATTAATCAAAACAGTTTGAACGAATTGTCTGACGAGCAGTTGATTCCGTTAATAATACAAGACCGCAATGTTTTTGTTGTTATTATGGCTCGTTATAAGATTAAATTGTTTAATTATATACAAAGATTGACCAATATCGGCGATGATGATGCTGAAGACTTACTGCAGGACGTTTTTTTGAAAGTCTACTTGAACATCAATAGTTTTAATCAGCAGATGAAATTTTCTTCCTGGATTTATGCCATAACAAGAAATCAAGTAATCAGTCGCTATCGTCGCTTAGCTTCCCGGCCCGAAGGCCATGCCGTTGTTTTAGATGAGCAGTTGGTTGGAAGATTGGCAGCTGGTTTTAATTTAGTTGATCAGCAAGACAGAAAAAATATTGCTAGTGTGGTATCAGATGGATTATATAGATTGAAATCTAAATATAGAGACATTTTAATCCTTAAATATGTTGAGGAAAAGAATTATCAAGAAATTTCTGATATTATTAGAAAGCCATTGGGCACGGTGGGGTCAATGCTTAATCGGGCTAAGTTAGAATTAAAAAAGGTAATTGATCGCAAACAAATATTATAAATAATTATATATGATCAAAGAAGATAATTTTGAACAGGAAATCATGGAGCAAATTGAGCGCCGTCAAATCCATCCGCGGCCACAATGGCTATTTGTTCTAAAGAATCTGAACTTTTGGCTATTGGGAGTGGTTGCTTTATTGCTTGGATCGATATCTACGGCGCTCTTGATTTATTTCTTTCAAGGTGGGGCAGTAAGCCTACATCGGCGCGCTGGAGCCAGTCCGGCCGAGCTTTTTTTATTGTCAGTGCCGTTATTTTGGGTGGCAATTACTATTGGTTTGATTTATTGGACTTATATTAATGTCAAAAATACTGAGCGCGGCTATCGTTATTCGCCATGGTTGGTTGGTGGAGTTATTTTGTTGATTAGCTTGACTGCTGGTTTTATTTTATTCTTTTGTGGTTTTAGCCGGACAATTGATAATATTCTGGGACGTCGTTTGCCATTCTATGAGCATGTCATTAACCCGCGAGTTGGTTTTTGGTCAGAGATTGACCATGGTCGGCTGTCTGGCATTGTTATTGGCCAAGATCATAATGGTCAGGGCTGGCTTTTGACCGATCATCAAGGACGGGTCTGGCAGGTGGGTATCGGTCGATTTCAAGCGCCAGGTGGGCAATTATTGCCGGATTTCAATCGGGTTGCCGGTCGACCAGTCGGTTTTTGGGGAAGAAAAATTACTGATCACCAGTTTGAGGCTCGAGAATTTTTTCCATTGCGCAGCGGTGAAGGTTTTTTCGGCCAACCTCGCCCGCTAATTAATCCGCCTTTTGCTGGTCCCGGACCCGGTCGTCGTTAATTTATATTTTTTAAAAAATAAAATACCGTTAAAGTAAAGCGGTATTTTTTATTTCCCTACCAAAAAGGGACACCCCAAGTGGTCAAACTATTGCCAAGCGCTTCAAGGGAGTGCCCAATCAGCGAGGGGGGTGCCCCTTACCGGTCTGATTGGGTTAATTGCCTTAAATAAACGCCAATTTTTGGCTGCCACTGGCAATAGTTTGACTGGCTTTATTCTATTATCAACCGAGATGATTGTCAATTAACCAACTATTTGGCGATAAATTATTTTTTATGTATAATATCATTATAAATCTAATTATTGTTTATGAAGAAGTCATTTTACCGCACTAGTTCAGCCTTTACTCTGTTGGAATTATTAATTGTTTTTTTTATCATTGCGTTACTTTCGACCTTGGCCTATGTTTCGTTAGAAAATGCTCGAGCCAAGGGGCGTGATACGCGTCGTCTGGCTGATATTCATAATATTCGCCAAGCGTTAGAGCTTTATAAAGATATTGAAGGCAATTATCCAGAGCAATTACCCGCGCCACAGCAATCATTTGTTGGTTCAAGCGGCCGTTCCTATCTGGCGCCCATGCCCAGTGATCCTAAGACTAGACAGCCTTATGCTTACAGCAGTTCGGCTACTAGCGGCTATCATTTAATATTTAGCCTAGAAAAAGATACTTTAGATTATCCAGCCGGTGAGAATATTATCACTCCAGTAGGCTTTAATTCAGACGACAATTAGTGTGTTTATTGTTTCTTAAGTGTTCTTATGGTAGTGGTTAGTTTTAGTCCAACCGAATGGCAGCTGATTGTTGGCATTACTTGGCGGATAGTCACCGCCTTTTTAGCTTGGGCGGTTATTTCTAATTTAACCCATGCATTTACTGGCACCAAATAAAAACAATGGCCAGCGCCTAATCGTCAATAGCCACAATGATCGGCAAAAGATTACCGAATTGAATTGTGCTCGGCGTTGGTTAACAGCCTATAATAAAATCAATCAGACTGGTTATTGTTGTCTGAAAGCTAATTATTTTCAAAGCGAAGTGGATGTTTATGTCTATCGAGACAAGGAAGTAGGTCGGCCGTTGCGGTTGCAGATTACTAAAGCCAAGTTTGATTCTTTAACAGCGGCCATTCAGCGCAAAAAAGGACTTTATTCGCCAGAGCAGAAAGCCGACCTATTCTTGTTATTAGATTTTTCTGGACCGATTTCGCTGAATAAATTAAATGTTTGGCAAAGTAAAAATCTCCGATTATTATCGGGCAGCGGTTTCTTAGAAATTTGGCTGGTGGGCTCAAGAGGTAATGTTATCAATCTGTGGCCGGGATTAGCTTAATTGCTAAAAACGGAAGTTATTGATAATCAGGACAAATTTATAGCCAAATACTTTGGCGGCTTTTTGGCAGGCAGTCATACGCTCAATAAAGATTTGGAAGTAGGCCAGTGGATCAACCCAATTGGTGTTAATGGTTAGTTTTAGGGTAATTTCTTTGGTTTGGCGGTTGATTAATAAATCATTATCATTGACGGCATAATTAACTCGGTCGTGGATATCTTCTTTAATTTTCCGCAAGCTTTTTTGTTTAACTCGACTACGGTGTACGTCTGACTTATCAGCAATTACTAAAACAGCGGCGACAGCGTTATTAGTTTCAAGATTATTGTTATCATGATTAACAATAGCTTGTAATACTTTAGCTAAATCGGCGGTCTGTTCAATGTGCGGCAGGAGAATTTGTGATAACAATAAAGCTGACCAGTAATGGTGCATGTCGCGACCCATAAAATTGCCCAAGTCGTGACAATAGCCAGCGACGGCAGCCAATTCTTGCTCTTTGGCGGTTAAGCCCAGTTCACGGGCCAATTTTTTAGCTCGGTCGGCGACAATAGTTAGATGACGAAAACCATGATCGGTATATCCCAGTTCAATAATATATTTTTCAGTAGCTCGGATAAACCCATTAATTTTTTGGTTATTTTTAACCATTTGGTAGTTTAATTCCATAATTTTAGTCTAAAAAGATTTTCATTAATAGCATAATTGTTAAGCCGATTAATAAGCCGATTAGTTGGCGACTAGATTTTTGCCAGGTAGTTTCTTTTTGCATTTCGGGGAATAAGTCGGCAGCAGCGATATAAATAAAATTACCAGCAGTAAAGGCCAACAAGTTTGTCGGCTGCCAATCTTGACTTAAGACAATAGCGACAAGAGCTCCCATGAAGGCCGATAACGACGATAAGAAGTTAAGTTTGATTGCTTTAATTCGAGAATAGCCGGCATGGAGCAGAATACCAAAGTCGCTGATTTCTTGAGGAATTTCATGAATAAAAATAGCAACGGCGGCAGTTAGTCCCAGTATTGGATTAACCAAAAAAGCATTAGCTAAAACTAGGCCGTCTAGAAAGTTGTGTAAAAAATCGCCAACCAGATTCATGGTTCCTAGTGGATGTGGATGTTGGCTAGATGTTGGAATATGGCAATGACGCCAATGAATTATTTTTTCCAAGACAAAGAAGCCTAACATTCCGCCAGTTAAATATAACCAGGGCGTAAGACCAGTTCGGCCCTCGGTGGCTTCTGGTAGTAGGTGGAAAAAACTGTCGCCAATTAATGAACCGGCGGCGATACTGATTAGCCAGAAATTGATCCGGGCCATTTTGTCGGTTGACCAGCGTAAACTAATTATTCCAATTAATGAAGCACTGGAAATTACCGTTAACGATAAAAATAGATACAGATAGAGCATAGAGCGATTAAGTGGTTTGACTATATTATAGATAAAAAAACAGCCGCCAACAAGCGGCTGTTTTGAGGATCGATTGATTTATTTTAATATTAGTCAGTTTTTATTGGGTTTACAAAAGATGATTAAAGTTTTATTTTATAAATAGTACCTTGTGACTACTAAAATCAAAAAGGAGGATGTTTTGAATAATGGTAACAAGTCAACCGTGCATCATCTGATTCCGCGCTCTCGGGGCGGTGACTCGTCCAAAGATAACATCAAAAGAGTGCCATGGCGAATACATGATGCCTGGCATACTCTATTCAACAATTTACTGCCGGAAGAAGTTTGTGCTCAAGTGATCACAACTCCAGAGGACCTGTTTAACACGGCCAATAAAAAAATGGCCTGGAAGGTTTTATTTGGCTGCCATTGGCAGGAGGTTCAATCTGGATCGGCGCAAGAAAAAATATTGGGTCAGATAATGACCAATTGGTTACCCCGAAACTACATTGTTTCTTGGGATAAAATTAATCAATTAATCTGGGATAATTGTTGCATTAATTGTCCCAGAGTCAGTTGTTGTCTGACTAGATACCAGAAATGGCCGCTTGAGCACAAACAGGTATTTTATTATTGCTACCTACCAGTTAAAAAAGCTCTAGTGGCGTTGTTGATTTAAAATTTTCCCCGGTGGTAGCCCGGGGTTTTTTTGTCGATTGTTTGGCTAGGCAGATATTTGTTATAATAAAAATTATTAAATTAATGGATAGTATAAGTCTTTATTATGAAAAAACGTAAGAAAATTTGGTGGATTATTTTAGGAGTGGTTATTGTTATTATTAGTTTAGTGGTTTGGCAGGGGCGGAAGAAAAATCAGCCGCAATATACGACGGTGGCGGCTGAAATCGGATCATTAAAACAAACCGTTAGTTTGACTGGTACAGTTAAACCAGTTAAGGAATTAGCCCTTAATTTTTTATCAGCCGGTCGGATTAATAATTTACCAGTTAAAATCGGCGACCAGGTAAGCGCCGGACAATTATTGGCCGAATTAGATTATGGCTCGCTATTGTTGCGTAAAAGCGAAGCCGAGGCCGGCTTACAAATTGCTCAAGCTAATCTCAATAAATTATTGTCTGGGGCTAGCCAACAAGCCATTGCTGTTAATCGATCTAGTGTTGAGCAGGCGATTAGTAGTCAGCGAATGGCGCAAATTGAATTGGATAAAGTTAAAAAAACGGCGGCGGAAAATATTAAGCAAGCCGAAAAATCGGTTAACGATCTTTATTCAAGTGCCGCCGATACCCCAACAGTCCAAGAGCAGGCAGTGATTACGGCGCAAACTAACTTAGATAATGCTCAACGAACCGGTCAGCAGAATATTAATAACAGTCGTAGTTCCGGTTTAATTATCTTTGGCGATAAAATAGCGGCTGCCAAAATTGCTTTGGATAATATTAATACTATCTTAACTGATAATAATGCTAAATATGTGCTAAGCGTTAAAGATAGCTCATACTTACAACGAACCAAAGAGGCGCGCAATCTAGCTCTAGATAATTATGCGGCGGTTAGCCAAGCAGTCAGTGCGGCCAAAAACGCCTCCGATACTCAAAGTTTTATTGTTGCTGCTAATAAAGCCAAGCAATTTTTGAATCAAACTGCCTTAGCCATAAACTATAGCTATTCCATGTTGGAGGCGACAATTACCAGCAACAACTTTACTCAAGGACAGCTGGATAACTATAAGGGAATTGTCAGTAATCAGAGCAGCCAAATTAATGGAGCTATTACAGCCGCCGAGACAGCGGCGCAAAATTATCATAACGCTCAATCTAATAGCGAAACAACTGTGGCCAGCGCTCAAGATAGTTTAGAACAAGCCAGAGTAGCTCTGGAGAATGCTAAATTAGCGGCAGCCAATAATTTATCTACTGTGCGGCTGGCCAGTGATCGCCAAATATCTACTGCTCAATCACAGCTAGATAATGCCAATAAGGCTGTTGATGTGGCTAAAGCTCAGCTAGCTAGTATTACTGCACCAGCCCGGTCGGCTGATATTGCCTTGGCTCAAGGACAGATCAGTCAAGCACAGGCCAATCTAGCTAGCGCGCAAAAACAAATTGATGATAGCCGTTTGTTTTCGCCGCTTGATGGCGTAGTGACTCAAGTTAATTATGAGGTTGGCGAACAATTTTCAGCTGCTGGTAAAGCTTTAATAATGGTTTTAGTTAATAATAGTTTTGATATTGAAGTTGATGTCACTGAAGCCGATATTAATAAAATTAAAGTTGGTAATTTAGTGGAGATTACTTTAGATGCTTTTGGCGATGATACTATTTTTCATGGTCAGGTTTATTTTATTGAGCCCGCCCAGACAGTTATTCAGGATGTGGTTTATTATAAAGTCAAGATCAGTTTTAGTGATTCACAGGAAGTAAAAAGTCTGACCGAAGCGCGACAAATTTCGATTAAGGCTGGCATGACTGCCAACACAACCATTACGACCGATCAGCGTGAGAATATTGTTAAAATACCAGGTCGCGCTATTGTTGAGAAAGATAATGGAGTAAAGGTAGTGCGAATTCTCAAAGACAATAAGCTACAGGAAATTCCAGCCGCCATTGGTCTACGTGGTGACGAGGGGTTGGTTGAAGTTCTTGGTGGCGTTCAGCCTGGTGATCAGGTGGTTACTTTTATTAAATACCCAAAGACCGCCGCTGATAAGCAATAACAAAGCCATGGTTAATTATCCTTTGATTGAACTACAACATCTAGACAAAATTTATCAAAGTGGCGATGTGGTCACTAATGTTTTGAAAGACATCAATTTCACCATTAATCGCGGCGAATTTATTTCAATCATGGGCCCATCCGGCTCTGGCAAGTCAACCTTAATGCATATTTTAGGCTTGTTAGATCGGCCAACCAGTGGCCAATATTTATTTAATCACCACAATACTACTGAATTATCTGACGATCAATTAGCGGCTTTGCGTAATCATGATATTGGTTTTGTTTTTCAGGCTTTTAATTTGTTAACCAGAACCAGTGTCTTGGATAATGTTAAGCTACCGTTGCTTTATTCTAAAGACAAGGAACGAATGGATGAACGAGCCACTGCGGTTTTAGAAAGCGTTGGCCTGGGACATCGGCTACATTATTTTACTAACCAGATATCTGGCGGCGAAAAGCAGCGAGTCGCTATTGCCCGGGCACTAGTTAACGATCCAGAGGTTATTTTTGCTGATGAACCGACTGGCAATCTTGATTCTAAGTCCGGCAATCAGGTAATGCAGATTTTGCAGGAGCTTAACCAACAAGGTAAAACAATTATTTTGGTGACTCATGAAACTTTTACCGCGGAGCATGCTCAGCGAATTATTCGGATTCGCGATGGCCAGCTGGTTAGTGACGAGTTGGTGCCACAGCAGCGTTTAGCTAGTCAGGGACAGGTTTTAAAATAAAATGGTTATAGTGGAAGACATTAGACAATCACTGATTTTAGCTTGGCGGGCTTTAATGAGCAATAAAGTCCGCAGTTTTTTAACCATGCTGGGCATCGTTATCGGCGTTAGCGCAGTAATTATTATCATGTCGGTCGGTGCTGGCGCTCAGTCTTTAATTTTAAATCAGTTGGAGGGATTGGGTAGTGATTTGATCGCTGTTTTGCCCGGTCAGTCCGATGAAAATGGTCCGCCCAGCCAAGCTTTCGGTATTACGGTTACCACTTTAAAATATAGTGATGCCCAGGCGTTACAGCAGGCTAAGAATATAGCCAATGTTCAAGCGGTTAATGCTTATTATCAGGTGCCGATTAATGCCAGTTGGCGGAACAATGATTACGATGTTTCTCTAAACGGGGTAACTACCAGTTATTTAGATGTAGAAAATGGAACTGTGGAGCAGGGTAGATTTTTTACCGACGAAGAATTCAATTCGGCGGCCCGAGTGGCTGTATTAGGGAGTGCGGTAGCCGATGAATTATTTGGTTCAACTGATCCTTTAGGGCAAAAGATAAAGATTAAGAATCAGACCCTCGAGGTTATCGGAGTAATGAAAAGTCGAGGCAAGGTGGGCTTTCAGGATTATGATGACCAGGTTTTTGTGCCGCTTATTTTTGTCCAAAAGATGATTGCCGGTGTTGATTATGTCAGCTTTATTAGAATTAAATTAAAGCCGGGCGCCGATATTAACCAGGCCCTAGAAGAAGCTCGACAAACTTTGCGTGAACAGCACAACATTGATAACTCAGTTGATGATGATTTTTCTGTCCGTAGTTTTCGCGATGCCGTTGCTATGATTACTACCATTACTGATGCTTTAAAATATTTTTTGGCAGCTATGGCGGCTTTATCATTACTGGTGGGGGGTATTGGTATCATGAATATATTGTTAGTTAGCGTAACCGAAAGAACCAGAGAGATTGGTTTGCGTAAAGCTATCGGAGCAACCAGTAACCAGATTTTGCGGCAATTTTTATTAGAATCAGTCTGCTTAACTTTAATTGGTGGTCTTTTGGGTATCGCTAGCGGTATCGCCGTTTCTTATTTAGTGGCGGTGGTAGCTAATTTATTGGAATATAAATGGTCTTTTATTATTTCTTTGTCAGCCTTATTGCTAGCCGTATTTATCTCTATAGCCATTGGGGTTATTTTCGGTCTTTATCCGGCGCGGCGAGCCAGTCAGCTAGACCCGATTGAGGCTTTGCGTTACGAATAATATGCGATTACAGACAGCCCTACAATTAGCCATCCGATCATTGCGCTTAAATCTTTTGCGAACCAGCTTGACAGTTCTAGGTATTATCATTGGAGTAGCGGCCATTGTGGTTGTTTTTGCCGCTGGTGAGGGTATTAAAAGTTTGGTTGTTGGCGAAGTAGCCGCTTATGGCACAGATATCATTGAAACTGAAGCCAAGACACCAACCAAGAAAAATACCACACCGTCAGCTCAAGTCACCACGCTCAAGACCAGCGATATGGAGGCGATTGATCGGCTGGAGAATGTTAAGTATAGTTATGGCGCTATCTTTGGTCAACAAAAGGTTAGCTGGCAAAGTCAAAATAAAAGAGTTTTTTTATTTGGTGTCAGTGCAACCTACACCGATATTGATAAGAAAAGTCAGCCGATTGAAGGTCGTTTTTTTACGGCCGAAGAAGATCGCGGTCAGGCGATGGTGGCCGTTCTTGGTTATAAATTGCGTCAAGAATTATTTAATAATCAGCCAGCCGTCGGCCAGTGGATTAAGATTGGCAATGGCAAGTTTCAAGTTATTGGCGTGCTTGAGGAGCGGGGTGGTGCGGTTAGTATGATTGATTTTGATAACACTGTTTATTTACCATTAAAAACCTTGCAGAAAAGAATTTTAGGGGTGGATCATGTCCTATATTTGATGCATCAACTTAATGACGTTTCTCGAGCCGATGATACCGCTGAAGAAATAAAATTATTAATGCGCGAAAGACATAATATTACTGACCCAGATAAGGACGATTTCTTGGTAACAACTATGGAGGAATTATTAAAGACCCTAAACACGGTAACTAACACAATTACTTGGTTGTTGTTGGCAATTGTGGTTATTTCTTTAATCGTCGGTGGAGTTGGTATTATGAATATTATGTATGTCACCGTATCCGAGCGCACGCCGGAGATTGGTCTGCGCAAGGCTTTGGGAGCGACTTATCGGGATATTGTCAGCCAATTTTTGGTGGAATCAATTTTAATTACCATTTGGGGGTCACTGATTGGCATTATTTTTGGATTGATCATGGCTTGGATTTTGAGTTTGGCGGCTAATTATGTAGGGTTAGTCTGGCATTTTACCATACCCTGGTCGGGCGTTATCACAGCTATTATTTTTTCTTTAGCTTGCGGCTTGTTATTTGGTATTAGACCGGCACAAAAAGCGGCTCAATTGGATCCGGTGGAGGCGCTCAGGGCCGAATAATTATAGATAGCTTTTGAGAGTAATAAAGCCGAAGGCGGCAAAGAGTAGAAAGATTACTAAAATAATAATCCGTCTTGGCCAGCCAGGTTGGGTGGCTGGTGGTAATGTTTTCCAATTGCCGATATTAACTAAAGCGATATGGACAAACATTGCTAGAGCGTTAACAATAGCCCCGGCGACGATGAGTTGTTTTGGCTCATAAAAATTAAGCAGGAAGAGACTAATACCAAAAACAATTTGCCCCCACAGAAAACGATAATAGATTTTAGATAGATTTAGCTGTTTATCCGGGTTATTTTGCAATTTAAGTAAAGCGGCATTTTCTGACATAATACGGGAAGTGGAATCCAGAACACCTAGCTGAGTTTGGGCGAGCATTAAACCTAATAAGACCAGGAAGGCGCTGCCAACTAGTGGCGCGGTCGCTTGACCAATTAAGCGTCCTTCGGCGAGGATAAAATTTAAACCAGACAAATTGCCGCTAAGACCATAAGTGGTGCTATAAGATAGAATCATTAATAGAGCCATTGATAAAAACCCGAGTAACCAAAATACTAATAAATGTTCTAAACTGATACGCTTCCACCACTGACGGAAACGCCGTAGATTGGTTTGATTAACAACAAAATCAGTGCCCGATAAATTGATAGTTTGAGTTTGATTAATATTAAATAAGCCGCTCAGTTTTTGAGCATAGCGACCCATGCCGTAGCCTTTGTCTTTAATATAAATCGATTGGGATAGATTGAGATTGCCGCCGGCTCCGGCATAAGCGAAAGCAGCTAAAAAGGTGATTAAACTGACACCGGATGGTAACCAGCGATAATTATGGCCATAACCTAATAAGCCTTGGAACAAGGCTGACCAATCAGTCGGTTTAGCTAAAAATATTACTAATATCAGCAAGCACGGTATACCCACCAGGAGTATTGTTTTAGTTATCTTCTCTAGCGTTTTATAGACACTTTGATTAAAGGTCAGAACAGCTCCAATTAATAGCAAGATGCCAATCGCTAGCCAGCGAAAATTTTGAATGCCAAGCAAGTGACCAAAGATTTGAGCGCTGGCAGCGGCAATGCCGGGCAGTGCCCAACCGATAAAAGTTGATAAAATAAACCAGTAGGGTACCCAATGCCATAATCTGGCCAAACCGCTAAAAACGCTTTCGCCTTTAACCAGGGCGTAGCGTTCAATTTCCATATTGATAAAATATTGGCAAGTCAGTCCTAGCAAAGCGCCCCAGATAATGCCGAGACCATAGTTAGCAGCTAAATATGGCCACAAAATAACTTCGCCCGAACCAAGTCCAAGAGCCAGAATAATAAAACTTGGCCCGAGCATTTTGATAAAAGAAATAGGTTGCGGAAAAGATTTAGTCGTCATACAATAAGATTGTAGCAAAAAAACTTTTAATCTGACAAATAAAATTGATTTATGTCGGAACCATTAGCTAGCGCCATGCGACCGAATAATTTAGATAATTTTGTCGGCCAAGCCGAAATTATCGGTCCGGACTCATTCTTGCGTCAGGCAATAATTAAACAACACTTACCATCATTATTATTTTGGGGGCCGCCAGGTTGCGGTAAGACAACCTTGGCCAAAATATTGGCTAATAGTTTGGAGGCTGACTTTATCGCTTTGTCAGCCGTAACCAGTGGTTTGAAAGAATTACGGCAAGTTATTGATCAAGCCAGGGGCAACCAGATTGCCAATAAGCCGACTATTCTCTTAGTTGACGAAATTCATCGCTGGAATCGCGGCCAACAGGATGCATTATTGCCATATGTGGAAGACGGCACAATTATTTTGATTGGCGCCACCACCGAAAACCCTAGTTTTTCAGTCAATGCCGCCTTATTGTCGCGTTGCCAGGTGGTTATTTTTCAGCAATTGACTGCTGACGATATTATCAATCTTTTAGAAAGAGCCTTAAAAGACAAGCAATGCGGTTTGGGAAAATTAAATATCAAGGCCGATCCGTCGGCTTTAGCCAGAATCGCTCAGATTGCCGATGGTGATGCTCGATTATCCCTTAATCTATTGGAAGCAGCCGCTAAAATCAGTTCGGAAATAAATTTAGAAGTTGTCAATAAAATTAGCCGACAGATTGTTTTTAGTTATAATCAAGCCGGTGATGAACGCTATCATTTGATATCCGCCCTGCACAAAAGCTTACGAGGCAACGATGCTAGCGCGGCTGTTTATTGGTTGGTTAGAATGTTAGAGTCGGGTGAGGATCCTTTGTATATCGCCCGTCGTTTAGTTCGTTTTGCTAGTGAAGATATTGGACTAGCTAACAATACAGCTTTATTGTTGGCGACTAGTTGTTTTGAAGCTTGCCGGCAGATTGGTTTGCCGGAGTGTAAAGTTGTCTTAACTCAGGCAGTTATTTATTTAGCTAAATCACCTAAGAGTATTGCCGCCTACCAAGCTTATCAGCGAGCGGCTGCTGATGTTAATCAGTTTGGCGCTTTGCCGGTGCCGTTGCATTTACTCAATGCGAGCACTAAATTGGCCAAAGAAATGGGCTATGGCAAGAATTATAAATATACGCCGCTGGAAAGCGATGATGGTCAGAGCTATTGGCCGGACAAATTGCCAGCCAAGAATTATTTGGCTTAGTTAGCGAGTGTCACGGATATAGATAATCGGTATCAAACCGATGACTAATCCAGCGAATAAAACGATAAATATTGATTTTAGCGGTAAAAAACTTAAGGTGATAAAGGCGGCCAGCGAGGCGATTAGCCAGCCAATCGGTTTGTTTTGTCGATAAAGATTAATAACAGCCATATCGCGGCTTCCAACTTTTTTGAAAAAGTAAGTTTCATGCATACTTTCGGCCAAGGCAGCGCCGACGCGACTAAAAAATAATAGAAAACCCCAAACAAATGGGTTGGCAGTTTTTGTAAAAATAATACCAACAACAGCAATGATCATTATTAGGTTGCCGATAGTCAGCATTTCTTTTTCGCCAAAAAAACGATCGGCTAAAAGGCCGGCCGGCATTTGAATTATAACGAATGGCAGCAACATGAAAGTAAAGATAATACTTAATGTGGACCAGCTCAGTCCGAGGTGTTGGTGTAGATAAATCGGTATATAAAGACTCATTAGGCTATAAAAGAATTGTAAAGTTAAGGACGATAAAAAAATACCGCGCCGATCGCGATGGCCCAGTAGTTGATTAATCGTTATAGCGGCATCTTGCTGGCGATAGCGATTTTTGGCGTCAATAAACTGACGGCGCCGAGTGATTATTAGGAATAAGGCCGGCAACATTAAAAGTCCACCGATATAATAAATTCGTTGATAATTATTATCAGCGCCGACTAAGTAGCCCATAATTAATGGTGAAATCAACCAAGCAGCATTCATGGCTGTCAGATATTTGGTGCGGATAACTCCAGTGCAGCCATCGTCAGAAATATTTTCTAATAAGACATCCATGTTAACAAAAATAAAAACAATGGATAGATAACGAACAATAAATGAAACTAAAATCAGCCAGGTGGTTGTTTCTGAAGATATAATAAAGTTGGCGGCCACAGCTAAGAAGTAAGTAATAATCATCAACCGGTAAGTAGAATAGCGGCGGGCTAAACGAGGATATATAAATGAGATGGCGATCGTGATAATTGTTACTAGCGACCAGAATAGACCAATATATTCTAGTGGTAAAAATTGATTCAAGAAAGACGATTGGACATAGCCAACCATGGCGTCAATTAAGGCAGTTATGAAGACCAATCCGTAAATCAGATAGAAGGTTGATTTGGTTTTTTGCATAAAATAAAAAGTCTGTTAAACCGGAATAGCTTTATTATATAGAAAATTGTCGAGAAAGCCAAATCTTGCTATAATTAAATTGTCAAACCTTAAATCATTATTTATGCCCAATCATCCCACGAAAATAATCTACCCGGCTGATGTGCCTAAGGCCAAGCGTAGTCTTTATAATAGCAATTGGCAGCTATTAACCAAGAAGACTGGCCGCTTGTTATTATTAGCCGGTGATCAGCGAATTGAGCATCTCAATAGTGATTTTTTTGGCCCTGGCATTGACCAAGCCGACAATGATCCAGAGCATTTTTTTCAGATTGCCGATAAGATGCCGATTGGCGCAGCAGCCGTCCATTATGGTTTGGCTAGTTGGTATGGCCAGCATTACCGCCGGACCGCTTATGTTATCAAGCTTAACGGCAAGACTAATTTATTACCTGGTGATCCGATTAGTCGTTGCTTGGCCGGTGTCGGTCAAGCTATTGCTTTAGCCAAACAGGCCGGTTTTCGATTGGCTGGCGTGGGTTATACTATTTATTTGGGTAGTCAACATGAAGGGCAGATGATGGCCGAAGCGTCAGAGATTATTCGTCAGGCGCATGCTCAAGGTTTGCTAGCCATTGTTTGGATATACCCTAAGGGGGTAAATGTTAAAAACGAAAATGATGCGGAAATAATTGCCGGCGCGGCTGGGGTGGCGGTTAGTCTCGGAGCAGATTTTGTTAAATTAAAGGCGCCTAAGCCACTGACAGTTAAAAATATTCAACGCATCGTTCAGGCGGCTGGAAAAACTAAGGTTGTTTTTGCCGGCGGGTCCAGTCGAACGGCTGGTCAAGTTTTTAAAGATATTCAAGTTCAATTAGCGGCCGGCGCGGCCGGTGTGGCGATTGGCCGTAATATCCATCAGCGCTCGTTGACGGAAGCCAGTAATTGGCTGCGTGGATTGGCGGCGATGATTTATGAACAAAAAACAGCTGAGCAGGTTTTAAGCCGGTTAAAAATTAATAAGCCCAGCCGGCACAAGATTAAGTAACTTTTATTTTTAAATATATACGCCTATGCAAGCCAACATTAAAGCTCATGGTTTTGAATTGACACTGGCCATAACCAATTATATTAAAAAAAAGATCAACATGTTGGATAAGTATTTGGGCGATATTCAGCCGATTGCTTGTGATGTGCAAGTTGAATTAATGAGTCGGCGTCGCACTAAGGGTGATATATTTAGAGCGGAGATAAATTTACAATTGCCAGGGGAGTTATTGCGGATTGAAAAAACCGAACCCGATCTTTATAAGGCGATTGAAAAAGTTAAAGATCATTTGGCGCAGATGATTATCAAATATAAAGAGAAGAAAAGCGGTCGTTAGAGGGCTAATTTAGGTTGAAAAAAGCAAGGCGTTGGCCTTGCTTTTTGCTTTATTTAGACTATAATGGAAAAAATGAGTTAGTGCCGTTTAAGCAGGCGATTTAATTAATAAATATTATGAGTTTTTTACAAAAGATATTTGGCGATCCCAACGAACGGATAATTAAGGGTTTGCAGCCATTGATTGACCAAATAAATAATTTGGAGCCGACTATTAGCCAATACACTGATGAAGATTTAGTTCAAAAAACCACTGAATTCAAGAGCAACTACCAGCAGGCGTTGCAACAATCTGGTAGCAGCGGGGCCCAGGATTATTTAGATAGTATTTTACCAGAAGCATTTGCTATGATGCGTGAAGCGGCTCGGCGAACAATTGGCCAGCGTCATTTCGATGTCCAATTAATCGGCGGCATTATCCTTCATCGCGGACAGATTGCTGAAATGAAAACCGGTGAAGGTAAAACTTTAGTGGCGACTTTGCCGTTATACTTAAACGCCTTAACCGGTAAAGGGGCGCATCTGGTTACGGTTAATGATTATTTGGCTAGAATTGGTGCTGGTTGGATGGGGCAAGTTTATCATCGTCTTGGTTTAACAACAGCAGTCATTATTCATGAACAGGCCCTCAAGTATGATCCAGATTATGAAGATAGCACTCAATACGATGAGCGCTTGCGCCATTTTCGGCCAATCAGCCGTCAGGAGGCCTATAATTGTGATGTTCTCTATGGCACTAATAATGAATTCGGTTTTGATTATTTGCGCGACAATATGGTGGCTAATCAGAATCAAATGGTTCAACGGCCGCTGCATTATGCTATTGTTGATGAAGTTGATTCTATTTTAATTGATGAAGCCCGCACGCCATTAATTATTTCTAGCGCCGGCGAAGAATCTACCGATAAATATTATAAATTTGCCGAATTAGTCGCCAGACTGGATGAAGCCACTGATTACAATGTTGATGAAAAAATGCGATCGGTAACATTGACTGAGGCTGGCATGAATCGGATGGAAAATTTTTTGGGCGTTGAAAATATTTATGTTGAGGGTGGTGTCCGCGAAGTCATGCATATTGAACAGGCGCTAAAAGCGCGCGTCTTGTTTCATAAAGACAAGGAATATGTGGTTAAAGACGGTGAGGTGATTATTGTTGATGAGTTTACTGGCCGACTGATGTATGGTCGTCGTTATAGTGAGGGCCTACATCAAGCCATTGAGGCTAAAGAGGGGGTGGAAATTCAGAAAGAGAGCCGGACCCTGGCCACGATTACTTTTCAGAATTTTTTTCGCATGTATGAAAAGTTAGCCGGTATGACCGGTACAGCTTTAACCGAAGCCGAGGAATTTTCCAAGATTTATAATCTAGAAACGGTTGTTATTCCAACTAATAAGCCAACTGTCCGCCGCGATTTTAATGATTTAATTTACGCCACGGAAGCCGGTAAATTTCAAGCGGTGGCTAACGATATCAAAGAGCGTCATGCCAAAGGGCAGCCAGTTTTGGTCGGCACTATTTCGATTGAAAAAAGTGAAGCTCTAGCCGACTTATTGGCTCGGCAAGGTGTGTCGGCGGAAATTTTGAACGCCAAGTATCACGAGAAAGAGGCGCAAATTATTTCTCAAGCCGGTCGGCCTGGAGCGGTAACTATTGCCACCAATATGGCTGGTCGCGGCGTTGATATTATTTTAGGCGGCAATCCGCCCGATAGCGCCGAACAAGCCAAAGTTTTAGAGTCTGGCGGTCTGCATGTTATCGGGACTGAGCGTCATGAGGCGCGGCGGATTGATAATCAATTGCGCGGTCGTGCCGGTCGGCAAGGCGATCCCGGCTCTAGCCAATTCTATATTTCAACCGAGGATGATTTGATGAGAATTTTTGGCGGTGATCGTCTGAAAAGGATGATGTCAACTTTGAAATTGCCGGAAGATATGCCGATTGAAAATAGTCTAGTTTCTAAATCAATTGAATCGGCCCAAAAACGAGTTGAGGGTAATAATTTTGATCTGCGGAAACATTTAGTTGAGTATGATGATGTTATTAATAAACATCGGGAAAGTATTTATCGCCGGCGGCACCAAATTTTGCAATTAAGTGAAACTGAACCAAGTACGGAGACGGACCAGTCGCCAGCTACGCCACTTAGCGGCTTGATTTTAGAAATGATGGATGCTGAGATTGAGCAGGTTGTTAGCTTTCATACTCAAGGTGAAAATAGTGAAGATTGGAATATTCAGGAAATTAGTCAAGTAATGAGTACGATTATTGACATTCGGCCGGTCGAGCTGGCTAGTCAGTTGATTAAACTGGGCGAGAGCTCAACTGCCAAAATTGATAAAATTGCTTATCGCGACGCGCTGGTTAAACATCTGTTTGATTTAGTGCATCAGGCTTATAACGAATTATTAGTGTTGGCCAAAGACTTAAATTTAGATTGGCTGGCGATTGAAAAATCCGTTTTATTGCGATCAATTGACGGACTATGGATTGATCATTTGGAGGCGATGGATTATATGCGTAAAGGTATTGGGCTAAGGGGTTATGGCCAACGCGATCCATTAGTTGAGTATAAAAAAGAGGCTTATCGATTATTTAATGAACTAAATAGTCTGATTCAGAAACAGGTGGTTTATTCTATCTTTAAGATTGTTGATTTTAGTCGTTCCAATCAACAAGCCATCGGTCAAATGATTGCCGGAGCGGATACTCCCAAGAATTTAGTTTTTAAGTCGGGCGATGAAACCAACGCGGCACCAGTGGCGCAAAAATTAAAAGATAGCGCGGGGCATAAAATTGGTCGCAACGATCTTTGCCCATGTGGCAGCGGAAAAAAGTATAAGAAGTGCTGCGGAAAATAAAAAGGGTATAATAACTAAAAAACACCGACTGTAATGGCCGGTGTTTTTTATAATCAACTATTTATATTATTTAATAATAGCAGTTTCATTGCAAGCATTGTCCATATTCTCAGTTGGATGACTTTTTAGGAATTCGCACATATTTTCTCTGTCAAAACCACCCCAGTTTATTTTTTCTAGAGTATCTTTGGATGTTGCATAGACTAAAACTACGTCTTGTTTATCATTCCCATAAGAATCTCTTGTATTACCATAGAACCAAACAATATAATCAATCATTGGGATAGAAGTGTCGAGGCTTTTTTGGAATAAATTAGACGATAAAATGCCAGTATCTCTAATTAAAGAATCCTTTTTATAAAAATCATCAATATTAACACTAATAGTAACCATTTTGCTTCCGGCCGGCCGATAATTATCGGCGTCCTCAATTTTCATATCACGATAAGAAAATTTGGTCGTGCCAATTTTTTTAATTTCAGCTTTATAGCTTGATTCTAACAATTGTTCAGGCGTTTGATCTGCTACTACGGTAGTGTCTGCTGGTTTATTTTCTTGAACAGATAATTGTGTTTTATCAACAGGAGAGGTCGCACCAATTAAAATAATAAAGACAATGAATGATCCACCGAACCATAAAATAACCTTTTTTCTAGAGGTTAATTTTACTTTTGATGGTTTAATTATCCCAATTATAAGGCCGATTAGGGCAATAATTGATAGGAAAAAAAATAATGTAGGCATACAATTTATTAATAATTAATTACCATAAAACATTATTTCAGTATTTAATTAATAAATCAAGTTAACACTATATCACTAAGAGTGGTGCAAAGGCATTGAACCATTACATAGTTTGACTTTTACCTATTTTCCTGTTATATTGATCACGTAAGTTTTTCTTTGTGTGATCTCTAAAAGTCGCCGAGAAATAGGTCGACTTACTTTTATTTAAAACGTATAAGTTCGTAAGTTTGTATGTCCAAAAAATTATACGTTGGTGGATTGTCTTACAGCCTCACCAGCGAAGCCTTGAAAGAGGAATTCGCTAAGGCCGGGACCGTCGATTCAGCTATTGTCATTATTGACAAGATGTCTGGTCGTTCCAAAGGTTTTGGTTTTGTGGAGATGGCTACTGAGGAAGAAGCTCAAAAGGCAATTGATATGTTCAATGGCCAGGAAATCGCTGGCCGCCGCGTGACTGTCAATGAGGCTCGCCCTTTGACTGAACGCCCAGAACGAACCAACAATTGGGACAATCGTTCAACTCGCAGTTTCTAATTGCAAGTTAGCCTATTGTTTATAGAGACGCCGCCCTTGATTGGGGCGGCGTTTTTAGTCGTTGATTTTTTTAGCAAAGTGGACTATGATGAAGTAAATTAACCTTAGTTAATTTAATTTTGGCGTTTTAAATTTTAAAAATTGTTTATGGCTCACGCAGAAAAGAGAATATCAGCCAAACAGAAAAGCCGCGCTTGGCAGTTTTTCGGGCTATTGGTGGTTTTGGTAGTAGCTAGTTTACTGGTTAACCTAGGACCGCAGTATAATAATTTTATTACCAAGCATAATTGGCCATTGCCAAAAGTTAAAGAAGTGCCATTTCGTTTGGGGTTGGATTTGTCTGGCGGTACTAGTTTGACCTATGACGCTGATTTGTCTGCCGTTCCGGTCAATGATCGCATGAACGCCATTCAGGGGGCGCGCGATGTGGTGGAGCGCCGGGTTAATATGTTCGGCGTTAGTGAACCCAATGTTCAGATTAATAAAACTACTCAAGGCAAATACCAGATTTCGGTGGAATTGGCCGGTATTAACGATGTTAAGCAGGCGATTAAGATGATTGGCGAAACTCCGCTATTGCAATTTAAAGAAGTTAATGATCAGCGTAAAGAATTAACTGATCAAGAAAAGAAAGATCTTGATGATTACAATAAAAAAGCCGAAACCAAGGCTGGCGATGTCTTGGGTAAGGTTTTGTCCGGTGGTAATTTTGCCGAATTAGCTAAGTCTTTAAGCGAAGATGATGATACCAAGGCAGCGGGTGGATCTTTGGGTTGGCTAAGCAGCAAAGAAGATCCGGAGTTAATTGCTATTGCTGAAAAATTAAACAAGGGTCAAGTCAATACTAATTTACAAAAAACATCAGCTGGTTATGAAATCGTTAAGTTAGAAGATAAGCGCCCCAAAACTCAGGATGGCCAGCCAGTAGTTGAGGTCAAGGCGGCTCATTTATTAGTTTGTTATAACGGCGCTGTTAGCTGTGAAAGCGGTTTGGATAAGCAGCAAGCCTTAGACAAAATTAAAAAGTTAAAAGAGCAAGCTACTGTCCAAAATTTTACCGATTTAGTTAAACAGAATTCGACTGAGCCGGGAGCTCGTGACAGTGGCGGTGAGCTTGGTTGGTTTGGTCGCGACACCATGGATCCGCAGTTTGAAGAAGCGGCTTTTGCTATGAAAAAAGGAGAGATTTCTGAAGTCGTGGAAAGTCAATTCGGTTATCATTTGCTTTATAAGCAAGACGAGCGCGCGGTAATTGATTATAAATTAAGCCACATCTTGATTAAGACTCGGTCGGCAGTGGATATTCTTGGCAATATTGATGAATGGAAAACCACTGAATTAACTGGTAAATATTTGAAGCGAGCGACGGTTCAATTTAATCCGCAAGATGGTTCGCCGGAAGTAGCGCTAGAATTTGATAGTGAAGGTGGTAAAATTTTTGAAGACATTACTGGGCGCAATATTGATAAGCCAGTGGCTATTTTTTTGGACGGTTATATTATTAGCCAGCCTAATGTCAGCCAGAAGATTACTGGCGGTCAAGCAGTAATCTCCGGTCGTTTTAGTCAAATTGAGGCGAAAACATTAGCGCAACGTTTGAATGCCGGAGCCTTGCCAGTACCGATCAGCTTGGTTAATCAACAAACCATTGGCGCTAGCCTTGGCCAATCATCGGTTGATAATAGTTTGCAGGCCGGTTTGATCGGCTTAGCCTTAGTAGCGCTATTCATGATTATTTTTTATCGTTTGCCCGGCTTGTTGTCAGTTATATCTCTGTCAATTTATGGTTCATTGCTGTTGGCCATCTTCAAGATTTGGCCCGTCACTTTAACTTTATCAGGTATCGCCGGTTTTATTTTGTCTATCGGTATGGCAGTTGATGCTAATATCCTTATTTTTGAGCGTATCAAGGAAGAGCTGCGCGCTGGCAAACCGTTAGGCAATTCCATTAATGAAGGTTTTTCACGCGCTTGGCCCTCAATTCGTGATGGTAATTATACAACTTTAATTACTTGTTTTATTCTGTATCAGTTTTTAACCGGTCCAATTAAAGGATTTGCCATTACTTTAGCGCTGGGTGTTTTAGTGTCAATGTTTAGCGCTATTGTGGTTACTCGCAACCTTTTGCGTTTAATGATTACACCGCGTTTAGCTGAAAAAACTTGGCTATTTGGAGTTAGTCGGCGACAATGTTCCGGTGAAGATAAATAATTAATTGCTATTATTCATCCATATGTATCAGATTATTGCAAAAAGTAAATATTGGTTAATATTTTCAGCTATCGTCATCGCTTTAGCGATTGCAGCGATTGCGGCGTGGGGCTTACATTTTGGTATTGATTTTACCGGTGGTAGCGTTTTAGAAGCTCGCTATGCCCAAGATCGGCCGACGGTTGATAAAATTCAAGATAGCCTTGATCCATTGGGGCTAGATAATTTAATTGTCCAGCCAGTTGGTGATAATGAAATCAGATTGCGCTTTCAAGAGGTTGATGAAGCTAAACATCAAGAAATATTAAACAAGCTGGGAGAGCTATCACCGCAAGTTGATGGCCAGCCAGGCTTTGAGGAATTGCGTTATGATTCAATTGAGCCATCAGTTGGCCGTGATTTGCGTAGTCGAGCTTTGACCGCCGTTTTTTTGGTTTTGGTGGCAATTATTATTTATGTAGCTTGGGCTTTTCGCAAAGTTTCTCAACCGGTTAGTTCTTGGAAATATGGTGTTTGTGGCGTGGTGGCTCTTTTTCATGATGTTTTAATCATGGTTAGTTTTATGGCCTTGCTGGGGCATTATTATGGTTACCAAGTAGATATAACTTCGGTTGCGGCCGTGCTGACTATTTTGGGTTATAGTATTAATGATACGATTGTAGTGTTTGACCGAACCAGGGAAAATTTATTACGCACTCGACAGAGCTTTGCCGAAACGGTTAATATTAGTTTGAATCAGACATTAACTCGCTCAATCTATACTTCAGTGACGGTAATGTTGACCTTGGTGGCGATCGTTTTATTTGGCGGAGCCTCAATCCGTGATTTTGCTTTAATTCTATTGATCGGTTCATTTTTCGGTGTCTATAGTTCAATTTTTATTGCCTCACCGCTATTAGTGGTTTGGAATGATTGGAGTAATCGTCGTAAAGCTAAATAAAGTCGCATCTTACCTAAGACCGGCCATGGTCTTGCAGCTATTAATTATTTTTTATATTTTATGCGCCAAAGCCAACTTTTTACCCATAGTCTTAAGGAGTTGCCTAAAGACGAGACCAGTTTTAATGCTCAAACATTGATGCGAGCTGGTTTTATTGATAAAAGTTCGGCTGGTGTCTATACTTATTTGCCGCTGGGTCTTCGAGTAATTCAGAAAATTCAGACGATTGTTCGTCAAGAAATGGCTTCTTTGGGAGCGCAAGAAGTCTTAATGCCCAGTTTGACGACCGAAGAACCATGGAAACAGACTGGTCGATTAACTAGTTTTGATGTCCTATTTAAGACCATTGGTGCTGACAAAAAGTCTTATGTTCTGGCTCCAACCCATGAAGAATTGGTTACTCCGTTAGTCAAAAAATTTGTTCAGTCTTATCGCGACCTGCCTTTAGGGGTTTATCAGATACAGACTAAGTTTCGCAATGAATTGCGGGCCAAATCAGGGCTATTGCGCGGCCGTGAATTTTTAATGAAGGACTTGTATTCTTTTCATTTGGACCAAGACGACCTCAATGCCTATTATTTACAGGCCCAAAAAGCCTATTTTCAGATTTTTAAGCGCTGCGGCTTATTGGATCAAACCTATTTGACCTTTGCTTCGGGTGGGGCTTTTTGTCAGTATTCTCATGAGTTTCAAGCAGTGACCGAAGCCGGTGAAGATATAATTCATATTTGCGAAGATTGTAATTTGGCCATTAATAAAGAAATCATTAGCGAGCAGTCGGTTTGTCCGAATTGTGGCCGCAAGGATTTGTTAGAGCGCAAAGCGATTGAAATTGGCAATATATTCAAATTAGGTGTTCGTTTTAGCAAGGCTTTTGATTTTATGGTTACTGGATCAGATGGTGCTAAACAACCGGTGTTAATGGGCTGTTACGGCTTAGGCATTACGCGATTAATGGGGGCGATTGTTGAAGTTAATCATGATAATCAAGGTTTGATTTGGCCGAAAGAAATTGCGCCGTTTAAGGCTCATCTTATCGATCTAACAACTGGCGATAGCGGTCACAATCAAGCTGAAAAATTATATGATCTTTTAGTTAGATTGGGCATGGAAGTATTATTGGATGATCGGCGCCACTTGCCGGCTGGCACCAAGTTCGCCGATGCCGATCTTATTGGCTGTCCTTATCGCTTGGTTATTAGTGACAAAACCTTAAGTCAGAAGAGTTTTGAAATTAAGCGCCGTCAAGACACTGCTGGCCGATTGGTGGCCATAGATCAAGTTAGCGCTTATTTTGGCAGTAATTAAGACTAGCCATGTTTGAGAGATTTCGGCAAAAACTTACCCGTAATTTAGCTATCGATCTTGGCACCTGCAAGACTATGCTTAGTGAACCGCAGAGCGGTTTATTTTTAACTGAGCCGACCATTGTGGCGGTTAACAAGAAAACGGATCAAATATTAGCTGTCGGCAGTGCTGCCAAGGCAATGATTGGCAAAAATCCATCGCATATTGAGATTATTAAACCATTAGTGGATGGGGTTGTTTCTGATTTTGAAGTAACTGAAAAATTGTTAAAATATTTTATTGATCAAACGCAGGAGAGCAATTCTTTTTTAACTCCTAAGCCGGCCGTTGTGATTGGTATTCCGTTGGATATTACCGAAGTGGAAAAAAAAGCAGTGGAAGATGCGGCTAAGTCGGCTGGAGCCCGCCAAGTTTTTTTAGTTGAGGAGCCGATGCTATCGGCGATTGGCGCTGGCTTGCCAATTATGGAGGCGACGGCCACTATGCTAGTAGATATTGGCGGCGGAACCACCGAAATTGCGGTCTTAGCTCTGGGGGGTTGTGTGGCCTGGAAGTCGCTGAGATTGGCCGGCAATGCTTTTAATAATGAAATAATTCAACATATCCGTGAGGAGTTCAGCTTGTTAATTGGCGAGCAATTAGCTGAAGAAATAAAGATTAAAATCGGTTCAGCCACGCCACAGCCAGAGGAATTAACAATGGCGATTCGTGGCCGCGACTTAATCAATGGTTTGCCTAAGGAAATCATTATTAATGATGAGCATGTCCGTGAGGCGATTGCTCGGCCGATTAGCCAGATTATTGATAATATTAAAGCGACTTTAGAGGTTACGCCGCCGGAATTAGTCGCTGATATTTATGAACGGGGCATTATGCTAGCTGGTGGCAGCTCATTATTAGCCGGCTTTGATCAAGCAATTGCCCGAGCTACTAAAATCGGTGTTCATATTGTTGATGAGCCCATCAGCAGCGTTGTTCGCGGGGCAGCCCATCTGCTAACCGATACTAATCTATTGGATAAAGTGGTAGCTCCGAGCTTAACTGATTTATAAATTATGGCCATAATTCGTTTGCCTGGTAAGAAATCGTCAGCCTGGCCATGGTTATTATTGGTCATGCTGGTTTTAGCGCATTTTATTGGCTTATTAACTGGAGTAGAAAATATGGTTGGACGAGCGGTTCAGCCAGTCCTTAGAACACTCTCATCTCGCAATCAATCATTAACTGGTTGGCTGAATAATTGGCGAGAACGACGGGCCTGTCAAGCAGAGTTATCAGAAGTTAAGAATCAGAATAGTCGGCTAACGGCGCAAACCATTAGTTTAGCCAGTTTAGTTGAAGAGAATAAAGAATTACGTCAGCTTTTAAATTTTCAAAAAGCTCGGGAATTTAAATTAGTAACAGCCAATATTGTTTATCGCGGCCAATCTGGTGGATTATTAGCGCCAAGCCAGACTCTAATCATTGATCAAGGAGCTCGACAGGGGATAGCGACTGATTTGGCGGTTATTGATCAGCAGGGGGCTATTGTCGGTAAAATTGGTCAGGTCAAGGATAATTCAGCCGAAGTTTTGTTGGTCACCAATAAAAATTGTCTTTTAGCAGCGGCCACAGCTAGTAGTAGTCAAACTATTGGCGTTGTCCGTGGCGAGATGGGGCTGACTATCAGGCTGGAAATGGTTGCGCAAAATGAACCGCTACAAGTTGGCCAAGATATTGTCACTTCAGGATTAGAGCCGGCTGTGCCGCCCAATCTATTGATTGGTCGGATCAATCAGGTCAATAAAGAAAACAATGCTTTATGGCAGGATGCTGGGCTAGAACCGCTAACCGATGCCAATCAGTTAAATTTTGTTAGCGTTATTATTCCTTAAGCTTATGGGTTGGCTGCAATTGTTCAATGCCTTGTGGTTGTTATTAGTGGCTCTTATCCAGCTGTCGTGGATTGATCAGTTGCCAATAATTTGGTTGCGGCCGAATTTGTTATTGGTAATTTTAATTAACTGGTTAGCTTTGAGTGGCTGGCGGCGAGTTAATTGGTGGGTAATATTTTTAGGCTTATTTTTAGATTGTCTAGCTTTTTATCCGTTTGGCAGTCAAACTCTGCTTTGGATGTTGACGATGGGCTTGGTGAATTTATTATTGGTTAATTTTTTTACTAATAAATCATTGACAGCTTTTTCCGGGCTGGTGGTTATTGCCACAATTTTTCAGTGGTTGGGACGAATAATTATTAGTCGCCACTGGCCGGTTAATCAGTGGTGGCTTGATCTAGGCGGACAGATTTTAGCTAATTGGTTGTTGATGGTCATTATTCATTATTTAATTTATTGGTTAGATCGGCGGCTGAATCCATTGTTTTTATTCAAACGACGCTAATTTATGGCCAGAGATAATGCCAACAATCCATTTTCCGACGACCTGGGGGCGATTAGTCATCGTCGGAAGGCCTTACGACTATCTTCAACTAACCATCGCTGGACCGAGGAAGTTTTTTTAAGCCAGACTGATAATAATGAAACTATTAGTCATAATTTTTCTAACACTCGTGGCTATATTTTTTCTCAGATTTGTTTAGCGGCATTATTATTGCTTTTAGCTCGTTTAATATGGCTACAGCTTTATCGCGGTGATTATTATTATAATTTGGCTGAAGGCAATCGATTACGTTTGGAGCGTTTGGAAGCCAAGCGGGGGATTATTTATGACAGCCAACGGCAGCCGTTAGTGCAAAATGTGGCTAATTTTTTAGTCTATGTAACACCCAGTAACTTGCCTAGTAAACCGGTAGACCGGCAGGCGGTCTTGGCTCGTCTGGCTGCAGTGTTGGGTGAAGAGGTTAGTGTAAAATTGGAGAGTGATCTGGCGACAATCCAACCGCGATCACTAGATTTTTACCAACCCATTTTTGTCAGCGATAATTTAACTTATGATCAAGCGGTCCAGTTGACCGTGCAGGCGCACCAGCTGCCGGGGGTTGTGTTAACCAATCGCAATAAACGCCAGTATTTACCAATTAGCTCATTCTTGGGCACTTCCAGCCAACCATTTGATTCCGATAGTCTGAGTTTGATTATTGGTTATATCGGCAAAATTAATGAACAAGAATTAAGCAAAAACAAGGCTGACAACTATTTACCAATTGATTATATCGGCAAAGTTGGCTTGGAGGCTTATTATGAAAAAGATTTACGCGGCCTAAGCGGTAGCAAACAGATTGAGGTTGATGCCGTTGGTAATGAAAAGAAAAAAATCGCTCAGCAGAATCCGTTAGATGGCCGCCATTTAGTTTTGAATATTGATAGCCGCTTACAGGCTAAATTGGAAGAAATAGTTCGTCAGCATTTAGACCGCGTTAATAGCCGTAAGGCTGTAGCCATTGCCTTAGATCCCAATAATGGCGCAATTTTAGCCATGGTTAACCAGCCCAGTTTTGATAACAATGATTTTGCCAACGGCATTGATCAAGCGACCTATCAGAAGCTGATTAATGATCCAGCCAAGCCAATGTTTAATCGGGCGGTTAGCGGCGAGTATCCATCGGGTTCAACGGTTAAGATTGTTATGGCGGCCGCTGCTTTGCAAGAGAAAGTGATTACCGCCACTACGGGTTTTATGAGTACTGGCGGATTACGAATCAGCCGGTGGTTTTTCCCTGATTGGAAGAGCGGTGGTCATGGCTGGACGGATGTGTCCAAAGCGATTGCGGAATCGGTTAATACTTTTTTCTATTATATTGGCGGCGGTTATGAACAATTCAATGGTTTGGGTCTAGAAAAAATAGTTAAATATTTGCAATTATTTGGTCTTGGTAAAACTACCGGTGTTGACTTGGCCGGCGAGGCCAGCGGTTTTATCCCGACGGCGGCCTGGAAACAAGAAAAGACTGGCGAGCCTTGGTATATCGGCGATACTTACCATTTAGCTATCGGCCAAGGGTATTTATTGGTGACGCCATTGCAGGTGGCTAACTATACTATGGCTTTTGCTAATGGTGGACGGATTTACCAGCCCAGATTGGTTAAAGAGATTCTTAATAGCGACGAGTCGGTCTATCAAACTATGGTGCCGAAAACTATGAGTCAAGATATCGTTAATCCAGATAATCTACAAACTGTTCGTCAAGCCATGCGTCAGACGGTGCTGACCGGCAGCGCGCGCAGTTTGCAGAGCTTACCGGTACCGGTAGCCGGCAAGACTGGCACAGCCCAATTTGACAGCCGCAAGGCAACCCATTCTTGGTTTACCGGCTTTGCGCCGTTTAATCAGCCAAAAATAGTGCTAACGATTTTAGTGGAAGAAGGCGGTGAAAGCACTGATGCCGCGGTACCGATCGCCAAGGATTTTTGGCAATGGTATTTTAGCTCTATTGACACCCCAGAGGGGTATAGTGTAAAATAAAAATAAGTTTTAAAAATTTAAATAATTATTATGGCAACTAATTTTTTTGCCGGTACTAGAACACCGGAACAGCGTTTAAATATTATTATTGGCCAGTTAAATGGCCTAAAGAAAACATTAGCCAAAGGCCGCTACGATTGTTATGCTTTAATTACCCAGATTAAAGCCACCAAAGCGGGGCTGGATGCTGTTTTAGAAAAGATTTTGGAAGAGCAGCTGGATCGTTGTCTCAAAACAGCCAAAAGCAAGCCCGAGGTTAAAAAGATTTTTAGCCAGGTCGTGCGCAAATAATTATTGGTTGGTATTTTGCTAATAAAATTAACGATAGTTTATGTCACAGGTTTTAGAATTAAATCCGGGCAATTTTGCCGCCGCGGTTTTACAGAGTGAGTTGCCAGTTTTAGTGGATTTTTGGGCGCCGTGGTGCGGCCCGTGCCGGATGATGGCGCCGGTTTTGGATAGCTTGGCCGCCGAGTTAGCGGGAAAGGTTAAGATCGCCAAGATCAATGTTGATGACCCAGCTAATCAGCCGTTAGCTGCTCAATACGGCATTCAAGGCATACCTAATTTGAAGCTATTCAAGGCTGGTCAAGAGATTGCCGATTTTGTCGGCATGCGCCAACTAGATAGTTTGCGTCAGGATATTTTGGCGAAGATAGCTTAGTATGGAAGGCCAAAATTACGATTTATTAATTATTGGAGCTGGTCCGGCCGGCTTGACTGCCTCTATCTATGCCAGCCGTTACAAGATTAAGCACGCTGTGCTCGGCAGCCTGCCAGGCGGTACCATAACTGAAGCCCATAAGATCTGTAATTTTCCTAGTGAAGCCAATATTAACGGTTGGGATTTGGCGCAAAAGATTGAGAGCAATGCTCGTCAATTGGGCGCTGAATTTATGGCTAGCGAGGCGGTAGCAATTAGCGGACAATATCCTAATTTTGCGGTTGAACTGGCTAGCGGTCAAGTTTTATTAACTAAATCTATTTTATTGGCTACTGGCACTAAACGCCGCCACTTGGGACTAGATAATGAACAGCAATACTTAGGCAAGGGTTTGGCCTATTGCGCCACCTGCGATGGTCCATTTTTTAAAGATAAATTGGTTGGGGTGCTCGGTGGTGGTAATAGCGCGGCCACAGCAGCCCTATATTTAGCAGACATAGCTCGACAAGTTTATTGGTTTTATTTGGGTGATCGCCCTGAAGCAGCCGAGCCAAGCTGGCTGGAGGAAATAGATAAGCGTGCCAATATTAAGCATTATCCCAATGTTAAGGTGAATCAGCTGCTGGGTGATAATCATTTAACCGGAGTGGAGTTGATTAACTCTGACCACCAAACCAGCCAATTGAACATAGACGGTTTGTTTGTAGAAATTGGCAGCGATCCGGCTACCGGATTATTACAGCAATTGAACGGACAAATTAATGATCGCGGCTATGCCATCGTTGACGCCGGACAAGCCACGACCGTAGCTGGAGTTTGGGCGGCCGGTGATGCAACAAGCAATTCTAACGGCTTGCGACAAATCATTACTGCTTGCTCAGAAGGGGCGATTGCCGCCGATAGTATCTTCAGATTTTTAAAAAAGAATTAAGCCTAGATTATTTTTTAATTTTGCCAGAAGCCGCTCTTTAAGGGCGGCGTCTTACTCTTGACAAAAAATGATAACTATGTTAAACTAGTTAATCAATTAATTTTTCATTGATTTCCAATGCCTTATTCTTGGTGGCAAACAATTAAAGATAAACAATCAATCATTTGGTGGTGGTTAGTCGGTCTATTAGCTGCGGCTATACTGGTTAGTTTTTTGCAACCTTTAAAATATTCAGCTGAAAGCCAATTACTGGTAGTGCCTGATTACCAACAAACCAGTGATCCTTACCAGATCTCTCGTACTAATGAATATCTGAGTTCTTTATTGGCGCAGGTAACTTATTCCAGCTCCTTTTTTGAAGCAACGGTCAAGCCGGAGTATCAGATTGATACCACCTATTTCGGCGATACCGCTAAAAAACGGATGACTAACTGGCGCAATACTATCAAAGTTAAGCCGATTAATGATTCCGGCGCTATCAGCGTCAAGGTTTATCATCCCGACAAGCAACAGGCTGAAAAATTGGTGCGGGCTATTAATTATAATTTAATCACCAAAAATAATTATTATCACGGTTTGGGCGATAAAGTGACCTTAAAAGTGATTGATGAGCCATTAGTTTCTGGTTGGCCGGCCAAGCCCAATTTACCGCTTAATTTTGGTTTAGCTATTATTTTGGGAATATTGATCGGCTTAGCGCAAATCTATATTGTTAGTATTAATTATGATAATAAAGAATGGCCGGAAGTAGCTATGGATTGGCCTAGTTCCGAAGCGATTCAAAATATGGTTAAGCAGCCGACGGAAGCGATGACTGAAGCAGAGCCAACAAATTTAAAGCCGCAATCAATTAACCGAGTAGTTAAAAACAGCCAGATAACTAGTCAGCCGTTAGCTATGGAAACAGTAGATATTGATGATGGTCAAGATATTACTGAGCAATTAGTGCTTGGTGGCAATATTGATAATATTTTCGCTAGTTAAGTTTTTCA